>Ga0302233_10000529_pt1 | contig 31053 bp, 41 predicted proteins | sample II_Palsa_N3_1_FD_193516 | JGI IMG/M metagenome (GOLD analysis project Ga0302233, IMG submission 193516) | Peat permafrost microbial communities from Stordalen Mire near Abisko, Sweden - II_Palsa_N3_1 | ecosystem: Environmental > Terrestrial > Soil > Palsa > Peat permafrost | place: Sweden... | reverse complement strand
CAAGACAAGCGTTTGCATTTTTTGACGTTTGTTCTTAGCTGGGCGAGTATCGTGCACAACAACAAGGCGATGTGGCTCGCGATGTGGACTGAGAACGTCAACAGCGCGACAAAGTACGTCTGGCTCTCGGCCAACTCGAGTCTCAAGGGCATCAACGACATGAAAAAGTACGACAAGGCGCGCGAGCTCAAGGTATAACAACGGCAACAACGACAGCAGAGTGATTTAAACGAGTACTTTGATCCCAGAAACACATTGGCAAGATCCGAACGCAGTACACCCAAGAGCTGAGCGACAGTCAAACGATCGTGCGACAGCGTGCGACGGCCCTCTACCTGATCGACAAGCTCGCCCTCCGTGCTGGCAACGAAAAGGACACGGACGAGGAGGCTGATACCGTCGGCTGCTGCTCCCTCCGCGTTGAGCATATCACTCTGCAAGAGCCCAACGTCGTCATCTTTGACTTTCTCGGCAAGGATTCAATGCGATACTACAACGAGGTCCCCGTGGACAAGCAGGTTTTCAAGAACCTCGCCATTTTCAAACGCGGCAAGAAGGACGAGCAAAAGGTCACGGGCGACCTCTTGTTTGACCGCATCGACACCCTGAAGCTCAACGATCATCTGAAAAGTCTTATGCCCGGTCTCTCTGCTAAAGTCTTCCGCACCTTTAACGCGTCCATTACCTTCCAGGTATGACAAACAAGGATGCGATTTGAAAAATTTTTTTAGTAATTTTGAATTCTCAAGGACGAACTCAAGAAGACCCCGGCTTCGACTGTGATTGCCGACCTTGTGCTGGCCTACAACCGTGCCAACCGACAGGCTGCCATCCTCTGCAACCATCAACGGAGTGTACCGAAAGCCCTTCAAAACTCGCTGCAAAAGCTCGACGACAAGATCATGCTCCTCAAACTGGAACGGTACCGTCTGCGCACTGAGGCGCTCGAGCAGAGTGGCGGCAGCAAAAAGTCCAAGAAGAAGAAGGCGGCCGTGAAGAAGGAGGTCGTGGACGAGTCTGACGAAGATGGCGAGGACGGCAATGACAATGACGACGACGACGACGACAAGCCTCTGGCCGGGTCGAGCAAGGAGTCTGCCAAGAAGAAGGCGCCAAAGAAGGGCAAGAAGAACCCCACGACCATCGAAGAGGTGGATGAGGAGAGTGACTTTGACGAAGACCAAGCCGAGATCCTCGAGAAGAAAACGGAGGACGAAAAGGAGGAGAAGAAGAAGAAACAGGCAGAGGAGAAGGGCGAAGAGTACACGGCGCCCGAAAAGTCTGCCAAACGGTATTACAAAGGAGGCTCTTTTTATTTTATTTTTGGGAGAAAATAAAATATGAAAAAGGAAACGCTCATCGTCTGGCCTCTCTGTGGAGCAAATCCTCAAGAAGATTGCCACTATCGATGAGCGCATTTACAAGCTCAAGGTCGAAAAGATGGACAAGGATGAGAACAAGACGACCGCCCTCGGCACCTCCAAGATCAACTACCTGGACCCCCGCATCACCGTTGCTTGGTGCAAGAAGCACAGCGTTCCGATCGAGAAGGTTTTCAACAAGACCCTGATCGACAAGTTCCGTTGGGCCATAGAGAGTGCCTCTGCCGATTTCGTTTTCTAAGTCGAGAGTTCTTTTTTTTTTTTTACGTACGCTGAGAAAAGGGGAAAAGAGTCGAGATTTTGGCATATAGAGTTCATGATTCGTCCGCGTACAATTGATGCGACATCTTTTCCAAGTAAAATTTGTTTTCGCCGAGGATGTGCGGTGCCATCTCAAGCGAAAGCAATAGGTCCTCGATGCGTATGACATGCTTGTGTTTTCGTTGCGCGATCGCCTCGCTCGGTGTCATGGTTCGCACTCCGGAGTTCGTGTCGAGGGTTCCGAGGCGTACGGTGCCCACGCCCTTGAGTGGTCTGACTCGCCGAATGAAATTCGTTATAACATTTTTGATGTGGACCTGTGCATTTTATTTTTGTGTGAATTTAAAATAAAAATAAAAACTCTCCTTTTGGTCATACCTCCAGGGCAAACATGAGAAGGTAGACCACCTGGTCGTTCACAAACTTGAGCCCACTTTCATCGACCTTTTGCAGCAGACGCTGGCGCAGCTCGGCATAGCCTGGGATTTCGCGTGTGTCCCAACACGAGTCGTTGTCGGCTGGAACGATCCCCCCACACCACCACCACAAAAAAAAAAAAAAAAATTAGAGAAAGAACAACACAGACGTGCGTACGAAAACGGAGCGGATTTTGCATCGGAGTGAACAGGAGCACGGGTGGCGGCAGATTGACGGGCGGCGGAGGCGGTGGCGCGGCGTTCTTTGAGCCCTTCCGCCTTTGGACGAGCGCCTTGATGTTTTGTCTGTCTGCTTTTGCAATGGTCATAATTTCGCGCGTCTTGTGCAGTCTCCGCACGAGCTCGTCCGTCAGGCGCACCTGTGGCCTTTTCTCTTTGGGCCGCGCATAGTCGCCCGAGGCCTCCCCAAAGCCGATCAATCGCTCTCCGGACGTTGGTAGCGACGCCGAGTCCTTTGTCGCGGCGTTCACCAGGACCGTCCGCAAAAAGGCGTTGTGCAGCGCCAGCCCTGTTTTAGGGATCGCCTCGTTTAGCGCACGGGGACCATGACCACAGTACCTTTCTGGTCCAACAGGAACTCGCGCGCAACCAGGTCCAGCTCGATCTTTGACACCCGTGCTGTCAAAAAGTTGCGCAGGCACGTCCAGTATTGCTGCAAAACGGAAAAATAATAAGGACCCGTGCTTGTGGGAAAGGTGTGTGTGTGTGTGTCGTCGCGAACGTACAGGCGCATTGGAGCCCAGGTAGGCCTCGAGCTCGAGTTTGGCGTCCTGCAGTGACATCGGCACTCCAGTGACGCACTCCTTGAAATGGTGGTGATTTCTTACCCGTTCTCTGTTCTGTTGTGCTGGGCAACACTTGTCCTTCAGAAAAAAAACGGCCCAATTTAGCCACCACCGCTCCGCTCTGCACCGCTTGACCATTCAGACACAGGCAGCAATGAGTACAACGTCGGCGGGCTTGCCGCTTTCGTCCACTGCATCGCCGGTGCCGTCATCGACCACCACCACCGTGGGGTCTGCTGCGTCCGCAGCGGCAGCACAGGCAGCGGCTTCGAGTGCGCCGAGCACGGCAACGTCGGCTGGTGCGACCTGGGAGACCCTTCGCAAACAGGTATTTGCTATCTTCTTTTTGTTGCTGCTGAGAGTGTGTGTGTGTTCGACTGTGCACCAAATGACCACGCACCGTCATAGGCCCAGCAGCTCGAGGGCGAAATCGATGCACGGCTGGTCGCGTTTGGAAAGCTCGGATCATCGTTCAGTGGGCGCGGCGGCTTGCAGCAGCCTGTGGGGTCAGAACGAGTATCGGAGACCACGGCGCTGCAAATAGAAGATTTGCTTCGCAAGGTATCTTCGCATGGTTGTGGAAAAAAGGGCACACCCAAAATTTCTCTCTCTTGCAGCTCTCAGACCTGGTCGAATCAATGAGCAGGACACTGGAGGAGATGGGTCCTTCCGCAACGTCGGCGATGATGCACACGCTTCAACGTCACCGCGATATCCTGTTTGACACAACCAAAGAGTTCAAAAAGACGAAAGCAAACATTGTCGCAGCCCGCGAGCATGCCGAGCTATTGCAGTCGGTGCAGGAGGATATCAAGTACGTGCTGTGGTGATGGGAGCCAACTAACAAAGTGCTCACACAAAACAAAAAAAAACTAAACGCTTGCCAGTGTATACAAGTCGACCCGCGGCGAAACCCTGCTCACAGAGCGCGAGAGCATTGACCGTTCAAACAAGATGGCGGACCAAATCCTCGAGTACGTTGGGCGAAAACTACCCAAACACATGGGAGTAACAAAAAGTATTTTTCCTCCCTTCCCAGAACCGCTTTCGCGGCACAAGAACAGCTGCGCCTACAAAGGAACAGCGTGTACAACACCACAAATCGTGCCATCCAGGTCTTGGCGACCCTCCCCGGCGTAGGTCAGCTGATCCAAAAGATCTCTTCGCGCAAGAAGCGCGACAACATCATCCTCAGCGTTGTCATCGCCGTCTGTATAATTTTCCTTCTCCTGTGGCTGTTCTTTTGATCGAAAGTCCTAGGGGTGCACAACAGATGAGAAAATAAGGTTGTCATGTATAGACAGTGAAAAATACGGTACCTAAGAGGGTTTGCGCAACGGCAGGGACACGTTGGTGCGATCACGCGGTTCCTGCAATCAGAAAGACCCCAATTTGTTTACTCAAGCGTACCTGCAAAATGTCCGCAAAGTACCTGCCCCGTCTCGAGGAAGGCGTCGCACGCATCAAGAAGGAGATCAACGAAACTGGCTGGCTGCCGCTGCAGGAAGGCGTACGTTTGCTTGCACTGTTTGCGCGCAAGCGTGAGCTGACAGGTTGCACAAAACCAACCCAGGAGGGCATCAAGGTCGTGTACAAGGAACTCAAGCCCGAGCGCTATCAGGCCACCGTCGAGCTCGACGCCTCTGGTACCGCACGGCTGTAACTCACCTACTTGCTAACTCTCTAGCTACCTCAGCCCAGGCCGTGCTCGACGCCTGTTACGACTGGTCCAAGCGTCTCGTCTGGGACAAGTCGATCAACAGCGTGTCAAAGGTCCTGCAGGACCTCGGCGACAATGTGGACATCGTGTACCAGGTACATGCACATGTACACGTGCTCTCGTGCTGACCACGTTGTGGAACAGATGGTGGACGGCCGCTTGAGTGTCTCTGCGCGCGACTTTGTCAACGCACGCATCAAGGTCGAAGGGGCTGATGTCACTGTCGTTGTAAGTCGAGCACCCTTTGCCGCACCCTGCTTATATTCCCTTTATCTGTAGGTCCAAAACGCAGCAGAGGACTCGATCCAGCCGGTTAAGGCTCCTACAGTTCGCGGCAAGCACCACGATGTCGGCTATGCGATTGTCCCTGTAAGTCATGCGTACCTTGCCTGTTTTTTTCTCATGCAAGCGTTCTCTCTCTTTTTCTCTGGGCCGTTCGATCCCTGACTGGCGTACACAGCTCGGCGAGAACAAGTGCCGCCTCCACTGGTTCGTCCAGACCGAGCTCGGCGGCTGGATCATGATCAACGTGCGCTCGATCGTTGGCCAGAATATTGCTGAGCTCATCAAGAACCTTCGCGCACATCTCGCCCAACAACACTAACACCTTAGCAGACAGCCTAGCAGCTGCAGAGTTGTTCACAGATTGTTTTCTTTTTCCCGCTTTGCTTCGACATAACCTAGAGTGCACAACAGTTGAGAGACTTGATTTCGCAGCAGTTGTGCACTCGAGGTTACAACATGACGACGCTGCGACGCATGAAAGCGCTTCTGCTGCCAAAGCTGGCGCTGTTTGACGCGGCCAAGCGCGGCGACACAGAGCTGCTTGAGGCTATGCTGCAGCGAGGCGGACTGGACATTGAAGAGCGCGACGAGTACCACGAAACGGCGCTGCACTGGGCCTGCTACCGCGGGCATCCAGAGGTGGTGCGCATGCTGCTGGCGGCCGGCGCCAACCCCAACAGCCTCGCCCAGCGCAACGTCACGCCGCTGCTGCTCAACGCAGAGCACGGCAGCGTCGAAGTGTTTCGGGCGCTGACGAGCGCCGTCCCGTCCTCCTCCTCGTCGTCGCCATCAACGACGGCGGTCGCGGCAGTGGATCTCCTCGCTCGCGACCAGGAGGGCAGGACGTGCCTCCACCGCGCGTCAGAGCTGGGCCACTTGGAGCTGTGCCGCGAAATCCTGCGAGCGACGACGTCCCCTCCTTCTTCCGAGCAGCAGCAGCAGCAACAGCGCAAGACTTCCCCGCTAGTTAACGCAGCAACAAACCGGGGCAACACGTCGCTGGTGATGGCAGCTGCCAGTGGCAACGTCGAGGTCGTCAACCTGCTATTGTTGAACGGCGCAAATACGTTCATCGCCCGGTCAAACGGGTGGACTGCCCTGCATCGCGCTGTCGAGGGCAACCACATCAATGTCGTGCGGATGCTCCTGGAGTGGGGCGCAAACGTCCACTCCCCAAACTCTGTCGGGACCACGCCGCTCCATCTGGCTGCGCAGGAGGCATCGGAGGACGACAACGCTGTCCTCGAGCTCCTGCTCAGCTACGGCGCGCGACCTTGGTCGCGTCAGAACGGCGGCAAGCTGCCCATTCACCTTGCCGAGAACGATGTCACCCGCGGGATCCTCAACGAGGCCGGCGGCAAGCCCCCGCAGCTGCCGACCCTCGTCAAGCTGTGCGTTCGCACGCTTCTCATCCATCAGCGCTACGACGACCTCGTTCAGTTGTCTGGTGAGGGCTTGCTCGAAAACATTGGCATTCGAGACCCGCTGCGACCCTTTTGTCCGCCCATCCCAGTTGTCTAAACCATTTTATTATTTTTTTTTTGGCTATTATGAAAATTTTGTTCTAGTGTACAGGGGAAACAAGAGGAGAGTAACAAAGTTTCTGCGCTAAATTTTAGAAGAGGTTTCTTTTTTAAAATTTTTTTTATAGGGAGTGTGAAAAAAAAAAAAAAAAGTTACTTCCTATTGCTGTTAGAGGAAATAGTCCGGGGGGTGGCGCTTAGACGGGATCTCAGGGGCGTTGTTGGTTGCGGCGCTAAAGTACTTGGGCTTGCAGACGAGGTTGTCCTTGATCTCCCAAATGGCAGCCTCGTTGCCACAGCTAGATACGGTTTATAATTAAAAAATAAATTAAAAAAATATTTTATTGTTGACAACATACCGGTAGCAGTAGTTGGGCGCAGACCATACGGTGACAATGGGTGCGGCGTCATCCTTGCCCTTGGGATCGCTGTCGTTGTGGAACATGCCCTTGAAACCCTCCATGACGAGTTGATGTGCACGAGCAATGTGCTTGAGTCCGTTGTCATTGTTGAACTGTAGAACAAATAATTAAAATTAAATAAACATAAATATCTTTCAATACAAATACCTTCTTGACCACGTCGCCACCAAAGAGATAGCCAGCACCACGCGGGCTCACACCCCAGCCCTCCTGCTCTTCGGGGTCCGACCAGAGAAGGTCGCACATGGCGCCCTCGTGAGGGACCTCCTGCTTGCGGTCGATCGTGCGAATTTGATCGAGGGTAGTCACCGTGGGCGAAAGACCGCCATGGACGCAGAAAATCTGGTCGTCCACCGTCGCCGACAGGCTGAGGTAGTCAAAGATTTCGCAGCTGCCAAAGGGGAGAAAAATTAGTTTAAAATTTTTGGAAAATTTTTCTATCGTCACTTACCAGTAGCGCCAAACGTTGACCGAGTTGTACTTTCGCAGGCACTCATCGTAGAATCCGTACACTTGGGTGATTTGACGGCTCTCGTGGTTTCCACGGATGAGAGTGATGTTGGATGGATAGCGGACCTTTTTTTGAGGGATTGAAAATTCGAATGCTTAGCAAAGCCTGACATATAAATTTTTTCATGGAAAGACTCACGCACCTTCAGCGCAAGCAAAAGAAGGAACGTCTCAACACTGTAGAAGCCACGGTCGACAAAGTCGCCTAAGAAAAGAACACGACATCAGCCTTCGTCAACTAACGCGAGCTTACCCATAAAGATATAGTTGGTGCTGGGGCAGTCACCTCCCGTCTTGAACAGCTCGCACAGGTCATGGTATTGACCGTGGATATCGCCGCAAACCTGCAGACGAAAGACGAGGAAGAAAAAAAAAAATCACGACGAGAGGTTAGTGACAAGACCCAAAGCAACCATCGTGTCGCCGCACACCGCCTGCCGGTCCCCTCCCTCTCCTCGCCACAACTATTGCCCAGTATCACAAGCAACGTACTGTCACGGGCGAGCTGATGCGCTGCACGTTGCTCTCCTCCACAAGGATCTCGCGAGCCTTGTTGCAGAGGTCCTTGACCTCCTTCTCCGAGATGATTTCGCAGCTCTTGAGCTTTGCTATTTGCCTGGTAAAGTATTCGTGTATTATTTCCGTATGGTTAGACCCCCCATTGTCTCCACCCAGGCAGCATGCGCATGTTTTTTCGGCGCACCGTGGTAAAGACGAAGAGACAATCCCTTGTGCGTCCATGTTCTTGACTATTTTCCCCTTCTTCCTCTCCACACCCCTCTTTCCCTCCAAAAATTTTCTTCCGTGCAGTGCATGACAGTCCCACATGTCCGTGCCCCAATGTCCCCCCACTTTCAACTCTTAGCCCAAAGGCGTCGTCTCTTCTTACGCGTCAAGGTCCGCCATGATTAAGGAAAGTATCGCGCCCAGTTATTTTAATTCACGCGTTTCGAGACCTTGAGACTGTGAGCGCAAATTCAGTGATGAAATTATACACAACACACTTACAAGCGGCAAGGAATTAAATAGACAGAAAAGAGAGAAAATAAGTCAATCAGAATTAAAATTGCTTTTTTCCCTCCTGGTGTGAGAAGAGAGGAGTGATGAAGGCAGGCAAGCCAAAAAAAAAAAAAAAGATAAGAGTTAGATAGAGGTGAGAATAGCAGATTTGGTTTGGAAAGTGCAACTATAAAAATATTTTGCTGGAGGGGCAATGCAGAAATTTTTTCACGCGTTCGAAGCAAGTGGCATGGGCGCGTTGCACTGGACACAGTTGAGGAGATGCTTCTCGTCTTTGCGTGGGATGTACAGGCACTTGTTGCACTTGGTGCGGTATTTCTAATAAAGGGGAAAAAAAGAAGAGTATTAATTGAATTTTTTATTTATTTATTTAATCCCGTACGACAAAGCGAATGCCGCACGCGTTGCACAGCGCGACGCCGTCCCATCCGTCGCGCCAGTACGGTGTCTTGTTGGTACCACACGAGAAACACCTCTTCTTGCCGCCCATGCTGTTCTGCTTGCCCTGGGGCTCGGGCTTCTCGTACGGCTCGGTGCGGACCTTGGGCGGCTTGGGGATACGCTCGCGTGGCCTCTCGCGATCGCGCGGACGCGATGACGATGACGACATGGCGTGTGAGGCCGAGGTCATTGGTACATAGTGGTGGTAGCTGGCAAGGTGGCGGTCCGAGGGCACGACGGCAGTGTTCGAGTCCTCATCCGACTCGCTATAGGAGTCCTCGTCGTCGTTCTCGTCGTCGTCCTCCTCGTCAGAGTGCGAGTGGTACTTGGGCTTTTGCTGCTTGTGTTGCTGCATCGGCCTCTGATGCTGGTGCTGTGCCGAATTCGTCATCGCGTAGTTGTACTGAGGCTGGGCATACATGTAGGGCTGCTGCTGCTGCTGCTGCTGCTGCTGCTGCTGGTACATTGTGGGAACGTAGTAAGCCGACATGTAGGCAGATCCTGCAGGGGTCGAGCGGTTGTTCTCGTTCTTGAGCGAAAGAAGGCTGTACGCGTGCTGATCGTAAAAGGGTGCCTGCTGTGAAGTCATGGGGTAGTACATCATCATGGCCTGTTGTTGCTGCTGCTGGGGCTGCTGAATACTCGACTGCTGAGCGGCAGCGGCCATGAGCAAGCTTGCACCGGGAGATTGCGATCGGGTCACCATAGCTGTGGCCTGCTCCCGCTGCTGCTGTGACGATGGTGGCGAGCTGGTGCTGTTGGAGGACGACGCTGGCGACACGACCGAGGGAACAGGCAGCGCTGCAAGGTGAGCCTGTGGGCGATGCAGAATGTGGCAGAGTGGGGACGACTCATCCTTGACAATCTCCGGGGCGGCAAACTGTGCGGGCAAAATGCATTTATAAAAGAATCATCGTCATGTTGTTTGTACTACCTGAAAAATAATGCCAGGCTTTTCCGTCGTGACGGTCTCGTGTCGGGGCGAGCGAAGCGGGAAGAGGGACTTGCGCTTGCTTTTGCCCGCCGCGTGGGCAATGTGGTTGGGAACGACGTGTGCCAGTTCCATGTCCTCCAGTGGCGAAGCCGACCGGTGGTCGTCGATGTAGGGAGACATTGCTTTTTTTTTTGGCGAGTTGTTGTTGCTGTGTTGTTCTAGTAAGCACACACACGGGGGGGGGAGGGGAGGGGAGGGTTAGGGATCTTTGTTATTTCTCGCGGTGGTGAGGAAGGAAGGCAAATGGCAAATGGCAAAGAGTCACAATGGAAAACTGCCGGCAATAAAACTAAAAACAACAATGACGGACTGTAAGTCTCCGCCGCCAAAAATAACCAGTAAAGAGGCAAGATCACCACCGCCACAAGCGGTTCGCCAAAAAGAAAAACACTAGGACGCGTAAAGAGATCACAGACCACAAGAGACAAAAACGAAGAAGGCCACACTGGCTGGAGCAAACAGGAGAAACAGTGGAGGAGGACCACACTGTCATAATACTCTGGCAACGTCATGGTTGTTGACAGTTGGCCTTTGAGTGATCTTGACAAGGAAGAGACACCACAGAAGCCCCGAGATAGACTGTGCTGTTCCTCCTTGTTCAGGACCACCAAAGAAAGCAAGAAAGAGAGAGAAGAATGCAAGCACAGAGGTAGAGAATGTGTGCTGACAATGGCTTGGAGGGAAAAAAAAAAAAAAAATCACCGGAGATCAGCACGACAGACCCCACACCAGCAGACGAGAAAAACACATACAGATAGATAAGGGCGCAAGCAAGATATTTTCAACGGCCATGCCGTGACGGAGGCAAATTTGCCGTTACGTAACGGATCTTGAAAACGTGAAAGAAATGCAGCCGTTAAAAAGTGTCAGTGAGCCTCGCTCCCTCCTTCAGACCGTGCTCGCTGTAAATTGGGCAGAGGTACCTTCTCCCAGAGACGGCGAAAAAGGTGATTTTGACCACTCCGGCAAAAAGGGGCGATAAATAAAAAATAAAAGGGATAGGGTGGCCACGAAAGAAACTCAGCCAGAACCTGCGAGATCTTCGACATGTCATTGTTGGCTCAACTTGGAGAGAAAAAACAACAGGCCAAAGCTGATTAAACGTAACGCTTAAACCTGAAAATTGGGTCAAGGCCACGTGAAAGATCAAAGCATATGAATGAAAAGACTGTGGGTCTTACGCACAGCCACAGCCACAGCCGCACAAGCACACACACAGCCACACAGCCACACACACACACACACGCGCGCGGACACGCCCGTCTATAATTTTTATTAGCTCTTTGCACAAACTCCGAGTTTCGCAGGAAACAGAAAGTGAAGCCATGCGGAGTGAAATTTCCCGTGATTTCACACAAATCGACCTTTTGAAACTTCCGCCCGCAATTGCCGCCCGGGATTGTTCGCAACCTCGTTGCGGCATCCACGCGTAGATCCGAGAGCCGTCATGTCTATGTGGAGGTCTGAAAAAGTCCGCCCGCGCGATCTAATTACAAAATGAACAAAATTTTTGGCGGGCTAAAAAATCTGGATGCGATCGTTCACGTGGTCCACGACGACGATTCCACCATCGGAGAGGAGATCGACGCCGAGAGGGCGATTGAACTGACCGGGCTGGTCGCCCTTGGTCCCCCAGCTGTGCACCCGTTCGCCGTCCATCGTCCACACCGAGATGCGACAGCCAAACGTCTCCGAGACGATGATGTGGCCACTGGGGGTACAGGCGACTCCGACGGGCCACTCGATCTTGCCCTCGCCGATCGTGCGCACGAGCTTTCCGGTCGTGGCGTTGAGAACCTTGAGGATCGAGTTGGCCGCATCGGCCAGGATGAGATCTCCTGTCACTGGCGAATGAGTGATGCCTCCGATGTGGCTGCCATAGGACATATGCTCGGCTCCAATTACCTACGCGCGCATTCGAAAATTAGAATTTTGTATAGAGCAAGCAACCTACGCACCTTGTGTGACCACCGCACGCGACCATCCGCGTGGAAGCAGGTGACGTGCGCGGATGAGCGAGTGGCGACAATGGTGCCGTTGATGACGCTAGCCACACCGATCGGACAGCTGCACGCAATCGTCCTTAATGACTCGCCCGTTGGAATGGAGATGACGTGCAGGCGACCGCGCTCGAGATCTGCAACGCACATTTCGCCGCCGACGAGCACGTCCACGCCGGTTGGCCGAGGGAAGCCGTCAATCCGTCGCATGGGCTTGCCATCCTTGTCCATAACAAAAATGCATCCGCCCGAGGTCTGCTCCGGCGTGCCGTCTTCCTGCAACTCGGGCTTGGGCTGGCCCGTGACAATGATCATCTCGTGCATCGACGACCACGCAACGCCCAGCGGCAGGATCACGCCCAGATCGCGCAGGTTGACGATCATCCGTGGCGCGGAGATCTCGCGATAGTCACGGTTGCGATAGAGCTTGCCGAGTTTTAGCAGCGGGACACGGAGCGAGTCGGTCGCAGACAGATTGAGAGGTCGGCAGAATCGCAGGTTGTCGTCGACGAGAGGCAAGTACGCAGCCGGCACGGCGCCAGGTTGCTGCTCCTCCTGCCGTGGCCGTTGCAGGAGAATACGACGAGCGCATGTGAGGGCGAGTTGTCGGGCAGAAACCCGAGCACCCCGAGGCACTGACGCCGTGAACGCGTGGTCGACCAGTCGAGCGGACGTGATCGCAATATTGTGCGCCTTTTCACGCTCGACGAGGAGATGGTCACGCTGGAGCTGCAGGGTCTTGAGGTCGGCGGCGATGGTAGTGTGCACGTCTGCAACGATACCATCCCGTCGGCCGTCGAGCTGCACAAACCGACGTTGAAGCTCGTGGAGGACCGTGGACACTGACTCTGCACGACTGCGTGTCCGCGGCCTCTCTAGGACCGGTGGAGAAGGCGGCGATGATGGCACCGGCACCAGCTCGTCTTCGAGCATGGGAGAGGGGGACGTGGCCTCGATTGGGGATGCAAGGACAGACGCGTCCTGTGTCGACAGCGCGTCCACGTATAAATCACTGTCCACCGCAGACGAGGTCGACTGAGTTGACGAGGTTCGGTGAAGGAGGGCCGCGGCACCGGCGGCGACTGCTTGGGAAACTGGCCTGCGCTGTTGCTGTGCTTGCCTTTTGGAGGACGGGGGAGACTGCATGACCAAGCCTGAATCGTCGCCGCCGGCAGCCTCCAGACTGGGCACTTCACTGATGTCGTCGCGAAGAGGAGTGACCGCGCCGCTGTCGAGGAAGCCGCTGCCCGTGACAGACATGACATCGATGCTACTGTTGCGATCCGAATCGCTGTCGCTCAGGATCCAGCCAGAGGCGCCAAACTTTTTGAGGTCGTTTCGACTGTCGGGCCGCACGAGCGGCGCCCGCTGTCGGTTATCAGTCTCGTCGCCGTTGCTGTCGCGGCTGTACTCGTCCTTGTCGTCGTCATCGTCGTAATCATCGCCGCCGCCCACGACCCCTGGCCGCCCTCCACGCCGCCGGCTGCTGCCGTGGATGGTTTCGTTGGGGTTGGCCGCACGAGTCGCCGAGCCGTGCTGACTTTCGCCGCCGAGGGATTCCTGCTCCAAGATGTTGTCCATGGCGACACGGTACCGGCTCTTGATCTGCTGCTGCCTTCGCTCCCTCGATCGGCGATGATGGGTGGACGAGGCGCCAGGAGACGAAAGTCCCAACCCAGAGTTGCTACCAGTCCTGCTCGTCGGCGAGAAGCCAGCTGCCGATGACGTGGCTGTTGTTGTCTCTACCGCTTCTGACAAAGTTGTAGCGGATGAAGAGGAGGCCTGCTCGGACGACGGCACGCCAAAGGAAAACACTGACGTGAACAGTCGTCGCAGGCCGTTGAGCAAATTTGCGGTGCTGTTACTGCTGCTGCTACTGCTGCTGGATATCGCGGACCTGTTACGCCGGTCGCTGGTGCGGGTTGAGGCCGTGAGGGAGCCGCCCGAGAGCAGGTCGCCGTTGGCCTCCTCCTGCATCGACATGGTTGGTGACGCAGGGGACATCTCGTCCTCGTCGCGCAGGCTTTGCTGCAAGTCTTCGATGTGCTCGCTCAGGCAGTCGGCCACGGTGGCGAAGGCCTCATTGACCTCGGCTGTCAGTTTGGGCTCGCGCGCAGCCACGTCGCGGATGCGCTCGTCCAGCAACTGGACGGCCCGGGCCACGTCCGCCTCGTGCGCCTTGAGCTGGTCCAGCAGCGCGCCCAGAGCCTCGGCCAGCTGAACCGCGGCCTCGTCGAGCTCGATCAACGTGTGCCCGCTGTGGCCCGCGTCGTCCGAGCACTGGGCACACACGGCGCGCCCGCAGTCCGTGCAAAACATGGTCACGACCAGCCGAGGGTGGTACTCGCACGTGGGCATGGGCACGGTGGAGGGCGTGCCGCTCTCGTCCTTGCTGTCATCCACGCCCACGCTCACGCCCGCGCCTGTGCTGCCGTCGTCCTGTGTTGATGTCGACGTCGTCGACGTTGGCGTCGTTGTTGTTGTTATCGTATCACTCAGGGGTCTCCCCCGCCGTAACGCGCTCTCGACGACATAGTTGAACGGAAGGTGGCCCGCCTGGCCGCCAAACGGCTCGAGACAGACCGGACAGGCTGGGACGTTGGCCGGCGGCGCTCTCCGCCGCGCCTCGTCGCACAGGTCGTGCTCGCACAGGTCGCACACCGTGTGAAGGCACGGCAGCAGGCGTGCGGTCCCGTGGTATTCGTCATCGCACACGGGACACCGCTGCCACGTCTTGACCTCCATGTCTTGGTGCTGGTGCTGGTGCTGGTGCTGGTTCTGGTGCTGGTGCTGGCTCTGGTGCTGGTGCTGGCGCCGATTCTGGTGCTGGTTCTGGTCGCTTCGTGGCTCGCGTACCACGCACTTTCTTGTTCCTTGGCGGCGGCGAAAAAATGCAGGTCCGGAGGCTCGAGAACGTGCTGGTGCTCCTGGGCGACGACCTCGTGCCGACGCCGTGTGCGCTGTTCGAGTGGTCAGAGACGGACGGAGCGGTCGTGCGGATCGAGCCCATGACCAGCATTCCGGCGATCACCTCCACCGTCGTCGTCGTGCCAGCCTTCTACAACGCGCACACGCACGTCTCGGACGGCATCCTGGCCGACGCAGCGACTGGGCTCACGCTCGAGGAGGCCGTGTTCCGCCCGGCCGGGCTCAAGTACCGCGAGCTGGCCAAGGTCGCGCCCGCGCAGCTCGCCGCCGCCGCCGCATGCACACTCGAGTCGATGGCGCGCACGGGCACGGTTGTGCACTGCGACTTTACCGAGCAGGGCGTTGCTGGCGTGACTGCGCTGCGCTCGGCGTCGGCGGCCAAGCCCACGACCACGGCCCGCTCGATCATCTGCTCGCAGCTGTCGCTGCCCCCGTTCAGCGCCGAGCAGCTCAAGCGCAACGCACCCGAAGACACCCTCCCCCCGGGCACCCTGGAGGAGCTCGACCAGCTGTGGGGACGCGAGTCGTCCGGGTCCGACGGCTTTTCCGAGAACACCATGAACGACCTGACCGACGCCGCCTGGCGGGCCCTGCGCGACCTCACGACAAACAAGTACCCCAACAAGCTGCGCGCGATCCACTGCCTCGAAAGCCAGGTCTACCGCACCGCCAGTGTCGAGATGTCGGCCGACCGCAAAGGCGATCTCGTGCGCGCCCTGGAGCTGTACGACCCGCACATCATCGTCCATCTCACCGAGGCCGACGACGACGAGATTGCCCTCTTGGCCGCGAGCGGCAAGCCTGGCGTACTCTGCCCGCGAGCCAACGCCGTCCTGGTATCACTGAAACAAGGAAAGAGCGTGCTTTACATCATGAATCCGTTCAGGGGCTCAGCCTGCCGCCGATCTACAAGCTGCTCAAGAGCAAGGCGCCACTCCTCCTGGGATCGGACAACGTCATGCTCAACTCGCCAAATATGCTGGCAGAAATGGATTTCGCCTACAAGCTCGCAAAGTCACAGGCAGGAAACGGAGACAGTGACGTCGACCCCCGCGAGATCCTCAAGATGGCCACGATCAACGCGGCCAAGGTCTTTGCGCCCTTTCTCCATCGCTCCTGCGGTGGCGGCCTTGCCGTGGGCGCCCACGCCGACTTTGTCGTGTTTGACTTTAGTGCGCCCCATCTTCAGTTTTCACGAAACGTTGCCGCTGCCATCGTCTCGCGCGCTACACCAGCTGACATCCTGTCGACGTACTTTTCCGGCGAGTGCCTGTACACTCGCTCGTAACCGTTCCTTGTTATAATTTTTTTAATTCTAGCTTTGCGATTTAGAGATGGATGCCGAAAAACAAACAAACAATCAAAAAAAGTATTCTTTTTTTTTTTCGCCCCGTTGCGTTACACGTTGGGAGTAACGGAGATCTTGAGCGTGTCGGTAGAATGAAGAAGACTCTCAAAGCTGGCACTGCCGCCGCCATTGGCGGACGTCAACGAAGAACCCGAACGACCACGAGCCATCATGTCGGCCTTGGCATCAAAGGACAAGAACGTGCTGAGGATTTCTTTGACCACAGGGAACGAGTGCTGCAGTTGGACGATTTTCTAATATAGGAAAAAATTATTAAAAAAATGACGGCGAAAGAATTATTGGAACCAGCGTACGTGCAAGAAAGCCTCAAGCTCAGAGATGGCTTGCTTATAAATGGCTTCGGTAGTGAGCATGTGGCTGCCTGGCATGGTGGGCAGCTTTTTCTTCTCGGCCTCGTCCTTGATCAGGGGTGCGACCTTCTTCATCACGCTCATGTGCAAGTCCACAAAGTCATCGATGGACTGTTTGAGAAGGGCCATCAAAAAAAAAAAAAAAAAAGACAAATCGGTTACCTTGTAGATTTCGTGATTGAACGGCACATCGTCGGGTTTGCGCTGGACAGTGATCATGTACAACTAAGAAGAAGAAAGGTTAGTCAAAAAGAAAGAAAAAAAAAACAGCGGCTGCGATGGTTCTTACCAGTCCTTGAGTGGACGATTGGCGCTTGAAGCGGGAATTGACGCCACCCCGGCGAACACAGTCAATCACGTGGCACTGGATGACATCCAACAGGGGCGTCGGCAGGGTAAACTGACGCGGCAAAGTGACCTCGCGCAGAGCGCCAGACGAGGAAGCCTCGGAGACTTCGGGAGTCGTAGGACCGGTGCTAGCCAAGGGTGACGTTGGTGTCGCTGTCTTGGACGAGACAGCAGTCTGAGGGGTAGAGGGCCTTACCGCCGCTGCATCCGCTGCATCTTGTTTTTTCTGTGCCGTGTACTTTTGCGAGGCGTCCTCGATCTTGCCAATAAGCCTGGCAGATAATAAAAAAAATAGGGATGAGGACTTCTTCTTGTGCTCCTCCAGAAAGCGTACGAATCGCGATGAGCCGTGTCCTTTGCAAGGAGGAGAACATTCAGGTAACCCTTGATGCCCCAAGGTGTCAGAGTTTGGATCTCGTGCGGCCGGTGGACAAGTTGCAGCACACTCGATGCTTCTGCTTGCAATAAAAAAAAACTCTCGTCAGCACGAAAGCGAAAAGTGTCACGTTATACCTCCGTCCATGTCGGGTGCTGGACGACACGCGATCTCGTCAATTGCCAACTTTTGTTGCACCTCAAACTTTTCCGTTGGCTTGTCCTTTTCGTACTTGGCCAAAACCAAAATGTCACTGAAGACGAAAATGACGAGCGTCTGGCCAAGCTTCTTCTTGCTGCCCTCGATCTCGAACACCTGGACCGTCTCCTCCACCAGGAAAGCGCGATGGCTGTTGGACGACACAAACTTTTCGGTTTTCTGTACAACAGTAGAACAGGTTAAAAAGAAAACAAGCGATGCTGTCGCGTACATCGGTGAAGCGACGCTGGATTTCAATGATAGTGCGCTCGTTCTCTCCTTGGCGTGCAGCCTCGTTGATCACATTCATCAGCTCCTCGTAGACTTTGTAGGCTTTTGTCAGATTGTCGTAGTCGTCGTGCTCTGCGGACGTTGCTTTGAGAATTTCCTGGAGCAGAGATCGATTACGGAAAACACAAGGTTTGACTTCCTTGTTACCTTGATCAGGAGTGGGTACTTGCAGATGCGCTGAACAGGCTTAAGCAAAAAGGACGGCAGCTCCATCAACCGACACTCGGGCCGTTTAAACATTTCCTCCTCAAACCTCCGGAAAGGCTTTGAATACTTGCCGTTCTTGATCATCTGGTACGCGGTCACAGAGTAGGGGTGGTTGTAGCAGTACGGCTTGTACATTTTGAAGAAATCAGACTACAAGGAAAACATTCGTTGTTTGTTTGTTTTTTTTCAGGTGAAAGAAACACAGAAAACGACCATACCATGTTCAGGAAGACATCGCCGATGCGCTTTATCACTTGGTCCTTTCTTTGCGTCTCGTCCAACGTCTTTAAAAATTGTTCGTTCACTGTCACGAGGTTCTCAATGTTGGAGAAGAGGGACTTGGCCTGGACAGTCGTAAGGATCTTCTTCGTAACGAGGGGCTTTTGGAAGCTCTGGTTGCGTTTTCCCCCCCATGATAAGGTTTCTTGTAAGCAGACAAATAAAGTACGCGCATACCTCGACCACCAAGTGCAAGTCACGCACATACTCCTTCTCAGTGCGGATGAGTTCGTAGATAACCTCCTGACGCTTGCGCTCCATTTCCGAAAGCATGTCGTACACGTTTGCATCCACCGAGTCCCTCCAGAGAAGGGGGGTGGAAGCTTCAGCTTCTGTTATACATTGGTCAGGACCGATTGTGAAAAAAAAAAAAAAAAAAATTCTCGTACGGAGGATAACCGGTGTCATCGAACCGCTCTCTCGTTTCAGCGACTTGCCCTTGCTGCCCGTGGGCGTGTCCGGAGTCTTGGGAATGGGCGTAGAGATAGCCGACGCCGACGATGACCGGCCTTGAGACACAGCAGATGCACCAGGGGTGGTATACGTAGGTCCATTGGCACCCATCTACCACACAATATAAAGTCAAATTCCAAAAAGCCAAAATAGCCAAAAAGCCTACTGTCAGTTTCGGCCGCATCGTTTGCGAGTAGCCTGGCTTGACACTAGACGCTGCCACGGTCGACACGTCTTCTGGTGCAGCAGCCTTTGTTTTCGTGTGGCCTTTGACTTTCTGTATTGATATATAATAAATTTATCCTACGTCAAGACCGCTCGCCCAAGTACCTCATTGTACAGTTGGAACCAAGCGCGGGACGTTGTCGCCTGAAGGACTTCGATGCGATTCGAGGGGAACCACCCGCGCTTGTCCCTGACCTGCCCAAACCACCACGAGTTGTCCATCTTGGCCTCGAGAAGGAGGATCTGGTCGTCCTTCAAGAACGACAGTTCGTCCTCCTTGCGCGCCAGAAACTCGTATTTGGCAATGCACTTTGTGCCAGGAAGCAGCTTTGCCTCGTCTGTTGGAGATCCCGCGCCGTCAAAGTCGGGCGTATTCTGAGATTCCATGAGGTCCAGGAGGCCTGCAAATATACCTTGCCTTAGCAAAAAAAAAAAAAGACCATTGCAATTGAAAAAGTAAAGAACCTCGTTTGAACGCGTCCGGCCGATCGGGGATCGGGGGTAAGATCATTTGTTCGAGCTCTTCCATCGTGCTATTCATAACAGCAAACTAGAAAGAGAAAGCAAATTAGACCGTTCCTTCAAGAATACCTTTTTTTTTTTTTTTAGATTTGTTACATCGCGTTCGAGGGTCTTCTCAAACTCGAGCAGGTAGTTTTGCTGCTCCAAGAACTGGTCGTCCTTGTCACGATCTGCGATGGCTTTGAGATCATCTTCCTCCAGGTCAAAGTCCTTGTCGGTTGTTCCAAACGTGCCGAGGTCGATACTCTTGCGGGACTTTGTGTTGATCGCAAGGGGCTGGACCTCCTGTACAGTATAAGCTGGTTCAGGAACATGATCCAATAACGATGAAATGAGGCTACTTTCTTAGGAGCCGACACAAAAGGGAAAGGCTTCGACGCTGGCTTTGTAGGCTGCTCGGTAACGATGAAGGACTTTGGCTGCGCAAGTTTCGGCTGCACGATTTCGTCGACAGCGACGGGCCGGGGCGCGGGCACTTCTTCCATTACGACGACGGGCTTGGGCTGCTGTGGTGCTTCCACGATAGGAACATACTTGGGTTGCTGAGGTGTTTCCACCACGACAGGAACGGGCTTGGGCTGCTGCTGAGGTGCGTCCACCACGACAGCTGCAGCCTTGGGTTTTGGTGGTTCCGCAACGATCACGACCTCCTCCTTTTTGGCAGGCGCAGCGACCGCCGCCGCCGTATCTATCTGCGGGGGGAGTTTCGTAAGGGAAGCGGTCGGTGGCGTTGCAGACCCCTGTGCTACCTCTGGAGCGGAAGCGTGAGTTGGAGACGTCTCAGTTGACTTTGCCGTGACGGGTGCGCCCCAATCGACCAACGAAAGCTGGACGGATGAAAAGCGTGTAAGTGTGAAACAGTATAATTGGAGGATACGTACTGCACTCCGAGGGGACGTCGACGACAAAGACGATCGTCCGCTTCTTGAACTGGAATCTGTTGTTGCAAAGGTCAGCCCTTTGCTTTTTATTTTATTTATATTTTTGGCTTCTATTTACGTCCAAGCGGCGCTGAAACTTCTGGTTCGGAATGGTTTTGCTGTTTGGCCGCAGAAGGAGCAGAGGACGGCGGAACATCCGCGCCTTTCATATAGTCGGCCCCGTCTGGGACACCAGAGACGACACGTCGACGGACGTCGTTAATGTTGTAGCCCCGCTTTTGCTCCGCGCCACCACCGCCCACGGCGATCTTGGAAGCGACTACGCGGAGAGACTCGAGGGCGCCAAAGACCTTTAGCGGGTCGTTCTTGTCACCGATCAGGTCATTTGGGATGAACAAATCCTATACGCACAACCAGTAATCAGAGGTGGTGGGGGGGGAGTGGAAAGACGTTATCGAGAAACGCACTGTCTTCTTCACGCCCAAGTACTCGCATGCGCCAAGGAAGAGGTTGACGTTCTCGGCTGCCGCAAACGGGCTCTTGGTCGCCTTGAACTTGGGGATCGTGCCCGGCTTGATCGCGTTGATGAGCTTGCACAGGACGATGCCATCCTACACGATGGAAAGCAAGCAGTCAGGGTTGGAGAAATCCGACGTATCGGTACCTTGAGTGCCTCCAGGACATTCTCGTGACCCGGCGCAGGCAGGGGCTCGCCCACAGTCTCTTCGATCCACGTCCCAAACTCCTGGGCCACCGCGTCAAAGACCTTGGAACGCACCGCCTGCCCGGAAGAACCTTGTTTAGAAGGCCCCTTCACGCCAAAACGAAAGACCGTCGCGTACCTGGCGCGCCATGGTGAAGTTGGCCGACATCCCGCTGTGTGTTTCAGCACGCTGTTGCTGCAGACGGGAAGTTTGTTTAGAAACGTTTGTCCCAAAAGGCCACAGTGTCCAGGCCTTGCATATGGGGATCACACCGCCGCACACAGCACACGCAGGAAAGGGGTCCTGGGCCCGAGAATGAGCCCGAGAACCCTTCGCGCTCAACGTGTGTTCAAAACAAAACACCTTTTTTAGAACACGACGAGACACCACAGCAACCGCTGTTTGCTCGGGCCGAAAAACCAAAAACAAGACATGCAGACGGAAAGAAAGAAAGCGCCCCGCTCTCTCGATCCTCGTGTTGTGCACGCACGCACGCCTGCAGCCGGCTGCAGGCTTTGTCACGATCTCAGAGCACGCGTTCAAAGCCGGAAAACTAGGTGCACCACTTTCAATAATCATGGCCTATCGACCTCGTCCACCACACGGCGGCGGGTTTGGCGGCGGGTTTGGCGGCGGGTTTGGCGGCGGGTTCCCGCGTACGTTGCCACATCGAATGGAAGTGGGGTGTGTGACCGACATCTTTCGAATTAGAGGGGGGCTTTGACCAGCGAATGGCGCGCGGACCCACAAATCGGCACACGGTTGACTACAATGCGAGTGTGGTCAACTGGCTCGAGGTACTTGGCTAATGCACGATGGTGCTGCTCACCGTTTTACCACCACCACTGCTAGAGACGGATATGGCAGCGCAAGCAGGATGCGGTCATTCTGATGCCCGACGATGCCTTTGCGCTTGATGTACGCCGATCGGAGTCAATGTAGGCTGATAATCCTCTCTCGGTGGGAAAAACAAACAGATGGATATGCCGTCCGGTCCCGCAGACAAGCCAGCAAACTCTTTGACCACCAACTACGTGCACACGTCCATCAACAAGAATCGGTGTCCCATCTTTTCAGCCGCGGTAAGGTGACCGTGATTGAAAGGGGGTTAAATGGATCGTGGCTTTTTTTTTTGTGTGTGTGTGTCTAGTGGACACCAGAGGGGCGCCGCCTGATAACAGGCTCAAATAATGGCGAGTTTACTTTGTGGAATGGACTGGTGTTCAACTTTGAGACACTTCGTCAGGTATGGCGGGGGGGGGTAAATTATTTGATTGTGTTGTGTCTCATCTCTTGAAAATAGGCACACGACGGCGCTGCGATCCGCGCAATGACCTGGAGTCCGAACGGCGAGTGGCTCGTGTCGGCTGATAATGTGGGCATGATCAAGTACTGGCAGTCCAACATGAACAATGTCAAGGCCTTCCGGGGGCACACAAGCGATCCCATTCGCGATCTTTCGTATTTTATTTTTTTTCACACGGCGCAAGCTTTGGTTATTTTAACTATTGCGCATGTGAAGGTTTGCGCCGACCAACAACAAGTTTGCCTCCTGCTCGGACGACGGTCTGATCAAGATTTGGGATTTCAATCTGACGACGGAGGACACCGTTTTGCGGGGACACGGTGCAGAGGTGCAGACGGTCGCGTGGCACAAGAGCAAGGGCCTGATTGCCTCTGGAGCGCGAGACAACATCGTCAAGCTGTGGGATCCGCGAGGGGCGAGGTTGCTGCAGAATCTGTACTCGCACAAGAACACTGTTACCGAGGTTCGCTGGAATGCCAACGGCAACTGGTTGGCCACTGCTGGCCGTGACTCGCAGATCTACATCCACGACATGTAATGGCCCACCAAAATTTACAGAAAATTGATTTCTTGTTGTTGCTGCAGACGCATGATGAAGGAGATTGCCACGTTGCGCGGGCATAAGGCCGAAGTGACGAGTACGTCAAACAGTCAAAGAAGAAGGAAAAAAAAAATTCAAAATTAATTTTAATGATGTCGTGGCAGCCTTGAGCTGGCATCCTCAGCACGAGTCGCTCCTGGTCAGCGGAGGCTCAGAGGGCTCAATGTTTTTCTGGATTGTGGGGTACGTACCACTTGCAATGTTCCGTATCGTAATTATGTCTGTTAGAACAAGCGTAGAAGTCGCCGCGATGGAAACCGCGCACGAATCGCAAGTTTGGTCGCTCGTGTGGCACCCGACCGGCCACACCCTCGCCTCGAGCTCGAACGACACCACGACCAAGATCTGGTCTCGCAACCGCCCCGGTGACCCCATGACTGATCGTTACAGCGAGAACCGGCCCTTTGTAAAAGAGCATCGCGAGACGTACTTTTAGATCCGAGCCTCGCTTTTCCCCCGTTAGTTCAACCAATTTGACGAATCACAAAAAAAAAACATCTTGACATGACCACGGAGAACGTCTACCTCTTTGTGCCCAACCTGATTGGTATGCTGGTGTGCCTGCGCCTGTGGGCCTAATGGTGGAACGCATGTGCACAGGCTACGCCCGCGTCTTTCTGGCGATCGGCGCGTTCGCGTACGTTGACGAGCCCGTGCTCTGTGTGTCCATGTACACACTCAGCGCCTTCCTGGACGTCATGGACGGCTACGCAGCGCGCTACTTCAACCAGTGTACGTTCGTAGTGCACAGTACGCTTTTGACCGACAGGCTATGGATGTAAACAGCGACCATCTTTGGTGCCGTGTTGGACATGGTGACGGACAGGTATGTTTTTCTTTGGGGGTTGATGTGCTGACTGGCTCACGCTGTTGTGCCCAGGTGTGCCACGGCGTGTCTGCTGCTGGTCCTGTCCAAGCTGTATCCAACCTACTCTCTCGTCTTCCAGCTCTTGATCGCCCTGGACATTTCAAGTCACTGGATGCACATGTACAGGTATGGCCCCACCGACCAGCAAGCTTTGATGAATGTCGCACTCACAACACCTCGGCACAGCTCACTCATTAGCGGCAGCGAGAGCCACAAAAAGGTTTCCGCAGACACCCACTGGTTCCTCAAGTTGTACTACGAGTCGCGCCTTGTCCTGTTTTTCATGTGCGCCGGTAACGAGCTCTTCTTTGTCATGCTGTACGCCGTCCACCACTTTGGCACCCCCATCCTGATCGCGTCCAGCCCGTACGGCCCCCTCTCGCTCTGGCACCTCCTCACCCTCGCCAGTCTGCCCTTTTTCATTGTCAAGCAGATCCTCAGCGTCATCCAGATGATCGGTGCATCGGAAGCCCTCACTGAGAAGGACTTGAACGACCGCAAGGTCAAAGCCGCCAAGGCCACAAAGTCCAAATGAAACCGTAGGGGGAGGGGGGAAAAATAAAAATAAAAACGAAGATTGATTGTTGTTGTTTTTTTTCCTCATTTTTTTCTTCATACTTGAAAAAATGCGTTGAATAAAAACCTCTCATACGGGGATGCAGTGCACATGCGTTACTATGGGGACCGAGCGCCACCGTACGCGGCCGTGCTCGTCGACATCGGTACTCACTTGAACGGTCAGCTCGACGGGCTTCATCGCGCACGCACCCCAGGCAACCCAGAGATCGTTCCAGTCCTGCTCAGAGAGAGGCTTGGCCCAGTCTCTGTATCGTGAATTAGAGAACAGATCCAGGAACTCGCCGAGGGCGTTGCGCGTCAGGTCGACATGAAACTCTGGTGCGGTGGCTGTTTGGTCATCGTCTGTTACAGCCATGCACGCAGGCCTCAATGTCTATTTTTTATTATTATTTTACTATTTAATTTTATTGATTTGCCAGCCAAAACCACAAACATACCTTGTGTAGATCGCCTTGCGAGTGACACTTGGGGCAGAGGGGGTGGATTCCGTTGGCGTCTGCAGTGCTAATTCCCTCGCATCTGAGGCAGACGACGCACAACAAGCTTTCGCGAGCTTGGCGCATGCTATCCAGTTGGGCGTCCCTGCAGCCCACAAACCACACACGGCGTATCCGTGCAAAGACGCGAGTGGTCCCGCTGAAGGTTCCAGAGAGGATCCCAGAACACCAGCCGACGTCACGGTTGAGCGCGCTAAAATCGATCCGAGCCTTGTGCCTCTCTCCAAGCATGAATCGCTCCTTGTCGTCGTCGACCTCGACAAGAGAGTCTGCGCCGCCATCGATGGGTCGGAGGAGATGAGGGACGTGACGGGTAGACCACTGCGCGAGGGCATTCACGTACACCTCGGCCTTGTGCAGCTGTTCTTGTTTCTCACTGGCAGGCCTTTTCCTTGCCTGCAGCGATCCGGCGGACAGAACGTCCCTCAGCGGCCCCAACAAGGGAGGGTCAAACTTGTTATCAACAGTGTTCCAGCGCTGGCACAGAACCAGCTCAGTAGTCTGTCGAGTCGCCAGCGACATTGTGCTCCGGAAGGAGCGGACATATCCACCTATACTTTTTGTCGGTGCGGAGCTAGCCCAGCAGTACTTTGGATACCTTTCACAAGAATAATGCAGCCTGGAGGTAGTGCGGCCAGCCGCTGTGCGTGGTGGCGCCAGCACGTAAGCGTAAAGTAGGCCGTGTGGTCACAGACGACAAAATTCTGCACGGTCGCGATATCGCCTGCTAACGCGCCCTTGCTGATCTTCACCGTGGACGGCTGCATTGCTCGCACGAGTACGACGGCAGCGAACGGCACATCGGCGCCGTCCACGAGGTCCTTGAGATGGACAAAGTTGCGCAACTGCTGGTTGTTGAGCACGTTCTCCCAATCGACGTCGGCCTCATCTGATGCGACGGTTGTGGCTGTTGTAGCTGCCGCGCGCTCCAGTGCGTTCACGCTGCGCTGAGTCGCTTCGACCATGTTGACGACCTCGTCCTCAGTGTCGTCGTCGTCGTCGCCGTCCGACTCCGAGGCTTGGTTGTGAGGACGCTTTTTGTCGTCCCGGTACGTCGGCGCCTCCCGATACGTTGGCACAGCAATCTCGCGCCACTGCTTTGATGCACTGTGCGGCGACGACATTGCCGTCCACCCGGATGCCCCATCGCGCCGCCTCAGAAGCGGCGCGCCAAGAAAGACCACCACCCGCGTCATATGGGGCGCACATACAAGGAAAATGGCAAATTACCCGTTGGCGCGCTTTTCAAACCGACTCGGCGAAGAAACTATGGCGCGTCGTGGCGCAGCAACAGCGACCGGCGTCGGTGGGGGGGCTGCCGGCCCCGACGACGTGTCACAGTTCTTGCAAATGGTCACGCCAGACTACGCCAGCTATCAGGAGAAGACCAAGCAAGTGTTCAACCTGTGCATGACGGCTGCGATCGACGCCGCCCTGGTCGAGGACAAGGGAACGGTACGGATGAAAAACGGCTGCTGGGCCCTCTGTCCTAACCCTACTCCTCTTCCTGCTTCTCCTGCCGCCCCCCTCTCCATTGAAACAACTAGATCGACAAGCTGGACGAGCAGGTGCGCAGCCTCCTCGTCAAGGACTACATTTGTGGAAACCAGAAGAAGAACATTGAGGTTTTGCGCTCGTCTGGTGTACGTTTTTATCGTCTCGTGTTGGCGTTTAGCTGAACGGCCTTCATCAGCTCCCAAAGCCGGAAGACCTTGAAAAAGTCCTGACCGAGCTGGAGAATGTGCAGTACACCGATGGCGATTTCACGCGCAATGCCCAGTACAAAGAGTTTCGCGAGAGTGTACCGTGTGGCAGTGTTGCTTTTTGTTGTTGTTGTTGTTTGTCCTTTTTTGCGGTTGCTCAGCGTAGTCTTACAGATTTGGAAGGTCAACCATCCGTCCGAGGCGATGGCGTGGGGTGACGATGGGATGGACGAGGATGACATCGTCGTTGGTGCCCAGGTCGAGTCCTTCATCTGCCCACTCACGCAAAAGCCGTTTGAGCGCCCGATGAAAAAGTAAGCGAGACCGCCAATCCGGTCAAACTGCACTAAATCCGGTACTTTCGAATGTTGTAGCAAAAATTGCAGGCACCACTACAGCGAAGCTGCGATCAACCAGTACATCCGCACAGCGACGAAACGCCCGATCATGTGCCCTCACTCTGGCTGCACACAGGCCGTCGACATTAAGTCGCTCGAGTACAACAAGGTCCTTGATCGCCAAATGAAGGCGCAGCAGATCACCATAGCCACGCAGGCGTCACAACATCAGCCCGACGTCGATATTGACGACCTCTCTGAAGATTAGTTTCAGTATTCCTTTTTTTTTTTGTCGTTGGTGTATTCAAAATTTCTTTAAGAAAACTCGCGACATGGGGAAAAAAAAAATTTTTTTTTTGGTCAGTTAGTGATGGAACAGGCGCAGGTCCGAGTGAACAAGGGTGATGTTGTAGGCATCGGCTGTGGCAATAACAAGGTTGTCCTGGACTGAGCCCGATGGCGCGAGAATGTACGAGGCGCCGGTGGCCTTGGCACGGTGAACGTTGTCGGGGAAGGGGAAGAAGGCATCGCTGGAAATGGAGACGCCCTAACAACATATTCAGTCCACTTTCTATTTCCCTTTAAAGGGTTCCTTACGGTCAGCTCCTTGATCCATGCCGTGCGATCGGCATCGGTGAGGGCCTCGGGGACGGTCTCAAACTGCGACTGCCATGCCTTGAGCTCTTCGCCCTAAGAATAGACATAAGAATTTTTTTTTTTTCAATTGTTATTTTTTTTTCTGAGTATATTCGTACCTCGCCAGTCTGGTCGGTGACGTAGAGGTCGATCGCGTTGGACTTGTCTGCACGCTTGACGCCCTTTTTGAAGGGAAGGGCGAGCACCTTGGGGTGGTGACGGAGCCACCAGTTGTCGGCCTTCTCACCTGCCAGGCGCGTGCAGTGGATGCGCGACTGCTGGCCCGCACCGAGACCGACCACCTGGCCGTTCTTGGCGTAACAGACCGAGTTGGACTGGGTGTACTTGAGTGCGATCGTTGCAACGAGCAAGTCGCGCTTGGCGCCTTCGGGGAGGTCCTTGTTCTTAGAGACAATGTTGCTCAGGAGCGACTCGTCAATCTTGCGACTGTTGCGCAGCTGCTGAAGCTTGATGCCATAGACCTCGCGGGTCTCGCTCGTGGCGGGCTCGTACGAGGGGTCCATCTAAAGAGGAAGAAAGACATGAGATCACACACACACACAAAAAAAAAAAAACTACTCCATACTTGGAGGACGGTGTACTTGCCACCCTTCTTCTGGGCGAGGATCTCAAGAGCCTCCTTCTGGTAGCTGGGGGCAATGATGCCGTCCGAGACCTCGCGGGAGATGATCTTGGCGGTGGTGACATCGACCTCGTGAGAGAGCGCAATCCAGTCGCCAAAGGACGACATGCGGTCAGCACCACGTGCACGGGCGTATGCGGTCGCAACCGGGCTCAACTCCTCGTCCTTGAAATCATCGACCATGTAGACCTTCTTCTCGGTGGCCGTAAGAGGCACGGCGATAGAGGCACCGGCAGGGCTCACGTGCTTGAACGACGCGTCCGCTGCGAGGCCTGTGGCCGCGTAGAGCTCCTTCACCAGCTGCCACGAGTTAAGTGCGTCCAGCAGGTTGATGTAGCCAGGCGAGCCGTGCAAAACTGCAGGGTATCGTAAGCAAGACAGAAAAAAGAGACCTATTGCACAAACTACCCTTGAAGGGGAGATCGCCGTTGGTCACAAAGACCTGGGCAGGCTTCTGGTGGGGGTTCATGCCGTAGCGGAGCGAGAGCTGGCTCTGGCCTTTGCCGGCGTACTGCTTGCGGAAATAGTCGGAGATGGCGGTGTCATACTCGGCCGTGTGGTTGAACGCCTGTAAAAAAATTACTTTTAAATAAAAAATTAAAAAAAAAAAAATAACTTTTTTGTAGCACCTTGAGGGCAAGCTGCTGGCGCGTGGCGAGCGAGACAGTGTGGTCGGCGGACGACTCGATCTCGGCGATGACGGATGCGTAATCTGTGGGATCGCACAGGATGGAGACGCGGGCGTGGTTCTTGGCAGCGGCGCGGAGGAGCGTGACGCCGCCAATGTCCACCTCCTCGACGGCCTGCTCGAGCGTGACGTTGGGCTCGGCCGTCTTCTTCTGGAAGGGGTAGAGGTTGCACACGACAATGTTGATCTTCTCAATGTGGCGTGCGGCGAGGTCGGCCAGGTCGCTGGGGATGTCGCGGGCGAGGATGCCGCCGTGCACAGCGGGGTGCAGTGTCTTGACACGTCCGCCGAGCATCTCGGGGGCCTGCGTGATCTCGGCCACGTCCCTTTTTTGCGGTGGGGGGGTGTTAGGTACAAAGCGTGATAGTAGGCACGAACTTGACGGGCACACCAGCCTCGCGCAGCTTGGTCGCAGTGCCGCCGCTGGCAACCAGGCCAAAGCCGAGGGAGGCCAGCTTCTGGCCCAGCTCGACGAGGCCGGTCTTGTCAGAGACGGAGAGGAGGGCGAGGCCGCTCATGGTTGGAGTTCGTTCAGGTAGAGAAAGTCACCACATGGCCCTCGATTTTTCCTTCCCAGGCTTCCACCCCCCTCCGCCAATGGCGCTCAGTGTGCTTCGCGGACCGTTTGCCTTGTCGGTGGGCAAGGAGAATGCGCTGCTCGCGCAGCTGCAGCAGACGAGCGCCGCGGCCAAGGCTGCGGTCGTGGACGTGACGGGTCATTTCGTGCACTATGTCACGCTGCGTCAGGAGGGCAAGCTGAGCGAGGCCGACCAGGCAGTGCTGGACCGTCTGCTCGTGTACGGCCCGCCACGCGCCCCCAAGGCCACCACCGCAAGCGACGCGGCGACGACGTCAACAACGACGACGCTGCGCATCCACGTCTTGCCGCGCCCCGGAACACGTTCGCCATGGAGCTCCAAGGCGTCCGACATTGTCGTCGCGTGTGGCCTCGGCGGCGCCGTCCAGCGCATCGAGCGTGGCACCACGTTCGAGCTCACCGTCGCCTCCACCTCGCCCTTTTCAAAGGAGGATCTCGATAAGCTCACTGCCCTCCTGCACGACCGCATGACCCAGGTCGTGCACGTCGGCAACGACCTCCCCGAGAACCTCGTTCAACTCTCGTCGTCGCCACCGGCGACTGCCGCCGCGGGCGTCAAGTCTGTCGTCCTCGGCGCCAGCGATCGGCGCAAGGTCCTCGAGGAGGTCAACAAGAGCATGGGGCTCGCCCTCTCGGGTGACGAGCTCACTTACCTCGCCGCGTCCTACGAGACCCTCAACCGCGACCCCACGGACGTCGAGCTGATGATGTTTGCCCAGGTCAACTCGGAGCACTGCCGCCACAAGGTCTTCAGGGCAAAGTGGACCGTCCAGGGCAAGGAGGAGGAGCACTCGCTCTTTGACATGATCCGCATCACCCACGCAACCCACCCAAACAAGGTCCTCTCGGCCTACAGCGATAACGGCGCTGTCCTCGCCGGGCCGACCGTCCCACGCCTCTTTGCTCATGGCACTGCGCCCACCACGTCCAGCCTTGCCAAGTCGTACAGCTACAATACGGAGCAGACCAACGTCGTCATCAAGGTCGAGACCCACAACCACCCCACCGCCGTCTCACCCTTCCCAGGTGCGGCCACGGGCTCTGGTGGCGAGATCCGCGACGAGGGAGCCGTCGGTGTTGGCGCAGTCCCAAAGGCCGGTCTCGTTGGCTTTGCCGTGTCTGACCTGCAGATCCCCGGCTACAAGCAGCCCTGGGAGGTATTTTTTCTTTTCTTTTCCCCTAAAAAGAAAAATTTACAAAGTATTTTTTATGTATAGCTCGATGTCGGCAAGCCAGGACGCATCGCGTCGGCGTTTGACATCATGATCGAGGCTCCGCTCGGCGCTGCGGCGTTCAACAACGAGTTTGGACGACCCAGCATTTGCGGCTTTTTCCGCACACTTACCACGTCGGTGCAACGCGCCGAGCAGGCTGACCCTGAAGTCCGCGGCTACCACAAGCCCATCATGATCGCGGGTGGCCTCGGCGCGATCCGTCCCATGCACACCTTCAAGCGCAACCTCCAGGCTGGCGACGCCATCGTCGTCCTCGGTGGTCCCGCCATGCTCATTGGCCTGGGCGGTGGCGCGGCCTCGTCCGTCGCCTCGGGTACGTCCTCTGCCGACCTCGACTTTGCGTCTGTCCAGCGTGACAACGCTGAGATGCAGCGACGTTGCCAAGAGGTCATCAACCAGTGCTGGGCACTTGGGGATAACAACCCGATCATCTCCATCCACGACGTCGGC
>Ga0302233_10000528_pt1 | contig 31076 bp, 41 predicted proteins | sample II_Palsa_N3_1_FD_193516 | JGI IMG/M metagenome (GOLD analysis project Ga0302233, IMG submission 193516) | Peat permafrost microbial communities from Stordalen Mire near Abisko, Sweden - II_Palsa_N3_1 | ecosystem: Environmental > Terrestrial > Soil > Palsa > Peat permafrost | place: Sweden... | reverse complement strand
AAGGATAAGAGCCAATAGGTACCTGCTGGAGTGCCTTCACGGTCGTACTGCTGCTATTGAAGGGCTCTGCCACGAGATTCTCCACCTTGACAGCCGCAAATGGTTCAAACTTGACAACCTCTCTGCAGTCGAGGGAGGGTCCCCAACCTCAGTAAGCAAAAGACGAAACAAACAGCTCAGTACGTTGCACGAATGCGGCGGTGGGGAGTGATGAGGAACGAAATGCCACCGTTGGGAATGGAAGTGATCTGCCCGATGCTGGCAAACGTGCCCACATCGTAGACTTCGTTCAGGTCCTTGAGGGCGTCGCGCTCGTTCTTGTCATCCTTGGTCAAGAAGACACCCACGTACGGCTGTCCACGTTTCTTTAGGCGCGTAATGGCGCTGGCCACCTTGGGGTCCTGCACGAGGAGCGAACGCATCGTCCCCGGGAAGATGGGCTTGCGTGCAATCGGCAGAGCAAGGACCTCGGGGTAATACTCGGGGACCTCTGGCTTGGCAATTGCATTGTTTCCTCCAAAGCTGCCAGGCTCACGTAAGCCATCGAAACGAAGTTCTAATGGGTCAAAAAGAAACAAACATACAGGCCCGTGGTAGGGAGTGTAATCTCCTTGCTGACCGTTTCGGTCTCGGCCTCTGACTCGGCGGCGTCCCCGGCACCATCCTTGTCCTTCTTGTCGTCCTTTTTGCCGCCACTGTCATCGCCTCCGTTACCGTCGACAGGTGCTGACGACGTAGGGCCGCTCGACAGGGCACGACGCAGCTGCAGCGCAGCGTTGCTGTTCCGCAACATCATCGCTGCTGCTGGAGCACGGCGAGGCAGGCTGACGCCACCTGCCGCCGGCCGAACCACCACAGCAGCGCGGGCTGCGAGTGCGCGTAGCATGTTGGTTCGAAAAATGTGGGGCCACGTGGATTGACGTCAGTGACTGGCTCCCTCATCGCTTTCGTCTCTCATCACTGAACCACTACAAGTCTGAGATTCCCGCGATCCTACTTTCGACTACGGCGATGGTCGATGCGAGCTGCGACAGGTCGTTGAGCGGGATGGCCGAGCTGGTGAGGTCTTCGAGGCCGTCGACAATATTCATCAGCGATGCCACATTGTCCAAGGCGTCTGAAATTTCCTGGTAGTTTGTTTGCAGGGCCTACGAGTTTTTTGAAGGAGAGGGAGAGACGTACGTATTAGCGCAAATAAGGTAAAGTGAAAAAAAAAAGAAAAAGGTACCGTGTCGACGCCGTTGGATCGGAAATACGGGGCCGCCGAGGGCTTTGCAACGTACATGTGCATCTTGTCGGTCCAGTTTGGCATTGTCGAGATTTCCAATACGGCGTCTGGGTTTTGTTCTGGATGGAGCATGGCCTCATTGAAGCGTTTTCCTATGCAGGACGGACTTTTCAGCTCAAACGAGATGGCACCGCAACAAACCTTGCTTTTCGGGTTCGACGACAGAAGAGGCATTGGGTGTCGATTGCCTGACGATAAGGGATGCGATCAACGGCGGTGGCTTTTTTGGCGATAAATACAAACGCGACGTAAACCCCCAAAAAAGAAACGTACATCAATGGGCACGAACGGAAGCGGCAACTCTGAACAAAATGGACACTGGTACTCCTCAGGGACGTTGTTTTCGTCGTGACCGAGCCCGACGCATCCTTGAACAAGCAAGATAAGGAAAAACAAAAAGGAAAAAAAAAAAACGGTCATACCACTGTGTAGCCAAAGCTCGCACTTGTCGCACTGGATCATGACGCCGTCGTCGTCCAAGCAGTTGCAAACACATCGCGTTACGCTCCCCTCGGGCACATCATCGTAGTCGTAATCGTCGACCTCGTCCTTTGCAAGCTGGCTTTCGTTTGTCGTGCGGGAACGAGGACGCTTTACAGACGTGGACCCGCTTGTGCCAGCATCTGTGCCGCCGGCGACCATGTGGCTGATACCATTGGCATCTGCGGTCACGTCCACATCCACCAAGGGCGCTTCCTCCTCTTGCTTGAGAAAGTGCGAGGATGTCCGGCTTTTTTTGCGCGGACGTTCCGTATCTGCCGACGTCGACTCGCGCAGTTGGCTCTTGGCTACAAGTGGGGCTTGTTGTCAGATAAGAGGTGTCGGGAGAGATGAAGACAGATTACCCGCCAGCACAGCGGCCGACACTGGGTCCCGCGAGCGCGTCTGCATGTAGGGCGTGTTTGCATGGTCGTTCTGTAACAATACTGCCGTTGCCGCCGCATTCCTCGCCGCAGACGAGCCTGGCGGGCGCCCGCGCTTCCGTTTGACGGGGACAGCATCGGCACCGCCCTCAGCAGATGCCTCCTCAGGCGCCGCTGCAAGGTGTGGAGGGTCCTCTCGTAACGGCTGATCGACCTCGGATTCCGTCATCAAAAAAAAAAAAAATTGTTTTTTCTTCTTTTTCTTTCTTCTACATCAATTGGACTCTGGCGACTCTGCTGCACGGCACTTTAGTGGCGCATGTGCGAGAGGATGCTGCTGGACTTGGACGAGAGCGACTCAAAGCTGTAGACAATCTTGAACGACGAGCCCTGGGCAATAACCTTGCGATTGGCGCTGAGGACCTTGGGGTCAAAGACCTCGTCCTTTTGGGGGGCCGGGGCGGCCGGAGCAGCACCAAAGCCACCAAAGCCATTGCTGGCCGACGAAGACGAACCAAACCCGGAGCCGCCAGCGGTGAACGCGCTGGGCTTGGGCGTGAACGGCTCGGGAGCCTTGTTGGGGTCGAACTCACGCGAAGGACGGGCCCAGTCAGCATTGATGGTGCGACCATCGAGGGGCTGACCGTGGAGACCCTTGACGGCGCGCTCGACGGCGTCCTTGTCGGGGTACTGTACGTAGGCAGAGCTAACGAGAAACGCTTCAGTAGGTGCACTCATGTCCTCTCTTCTTACCCCTTGCTCGCGCCAGTTTCCTTGTCCTTGGTGATGCGGCAGCTGACAACGCGGCCAAACTTCTCGGCGAGGGGTCGGATCGAGTCCTCGGTGGTGTCGTAGCTCAAGCGGCCAAGGAAGACAGTGTCAGTGTTCATCTCAGCCTCCGACTTGACAGCGAGCGGTGGGGGCGGGCGGCTGCTGCCTCCTGAGGACGTACCAAAAAAAAAAAAAAAAACAATAGGGTCAGCCATTTCCCATAAATAAATAAAAAAAAAAAAAATACCGCTGCGAGGAGCACCGCTGCCTCCCGAACGGGGTTCCGAGTACTCTACACGGATCGAGCGGCCATCGAGGTCCTGCATTGGATAAGTATTAAAAAAGCAAAAACGAAAAGCAGAAAATACCTGGCCGTTGGTGCCCTCGAGGGCCTTGCCGGCATCGTCGATCGAGTCAAATTGGACAAAGCCAACACCCTTGGACTTGCCAGTGTCGCGATCCATGGCAATGTTGCAGCGCGAGATAGAGCCAAAGGGCTCGAAGACTAACAAAATCGGTCATGAAGAAATAAACATAGGAAAAAAAGAGTTTTCTTTTTCGATACGGGCACGGAGCGAGTCCTCGTTGGTCTGGTACGAGAGGCCACGGACAACAAGTGTGTCACGGGGAGTAGCACCCGCAGAGTCACCGCCACCAAAACTGGAGCTTGCTCCACCAAAGCCAGAGCTGAAGCCGCCAAAGCCGGTGGAAGCAGCAGCCTAACAGAGAAAAACATTTTTTGAATTCAAAAAAAAAAAAAAAGGGAATAAAAGCTGCAGAACTCTGAACGTACGGGCGCACCCCATCCCGAGGACTCCTCGACGACAGGGGCAGCGGCAACAGGCGCAGGCGCAGAAACAGCGGCCACAGCCGCGGGGTTGGCAGACTCCTTGAGGGCGGCAATGCCGACATCCTCCTCATTGCCAAACTCGGTATAGAGGACGTGGTAGAGGCCGTCCTTGATGGACTTGATCTCGGCCTCGTAGAAAACACCATCCTCCGAGAACTGCGCCTGGACCTTGTCGCCGACCTTCCAGTTGGGCAGCTCCTTGATGAACTCCTCAGTGCTGCAACAAGAAAAAAATAAATATTTTTTTTTGTTTTTTTTTGTTTTGTATTTTTAGAACCAATCGAGCTAATAAACATAAAAGAGATGGGATTACCGGTCCTCCTCGTTGCCGTACTCGGTGTACTTGAGGTGGTAGTTCTTGCCCGTGGCCGTGATAACCTCGGCGACGTACCACACATTGTCCTCGGAGAACTGGCCCAGGACGGTCTGACCGACCTTGAACTTGCTCTCGGGTTCAGGGGTCTTGGCGGGGGCGGGGGCGGCAGCGGCACCGGCCTTTGGTCGGAGGAACTGGTCCTCGGTCTGGAAAAACCAAAGGGGGGTCACCACATTTGGGGAAAGGAAACATAAAAATGCAGGATTGCCGAGCGTACCTCTTCGCCGTTACCGTACTCGGTGTAGGTAACATAGTACTTGCCAGGGGCGATCACCTGGTCGATACGCGCAGTGTACCATTGCTCGTCCTCGGAGAACTGGCCTTCGCAGACGTCTCCAACCTTCCACTGCAAAAAGGACGGATTTTTTCGAGGAAAAAAAAAAGGAAAGGTGGAACGGGAAAAAACAACGAAAGCCAGAAACCAAAGGGGGAAACGGGGATCTCAAGGTCAGTACATACGTCCAGCCCCTTCCTCCCACGCAGCGCGTACCGACGACATATTGGGCGAGTTTTGACGTGCGCACAAATGGGTGTGTCACTTTGACTAAAGATGGACGTCGGATGCGCGCCTTCGATCGGGTGGCGCACCTGGTACGCACTTCCGCCGTCTGGGGCGCTCGCAGAGGCGACGATCGAGGAGCTCGAGACATGGTGCGTGCGACGGCTGAGTCGGCTCAAGACGATGGAGCTCGCAGAGGTCGAAATGGTTGAGGACGCGATTAGCTTCCAAATGCTGTGCTTGGCTGCGAGTGGGTCCGCGGACGCCTGCGAGACGTGGGCTGCGTGGACAAGGGTCGAAGGCAGGCAGCTGAGCGGATGGGTCCAGCGGCTGCGCGACCAAAGGGACACTGATGGCGTGGCGACATTCCTCTCGTCTGCGCCGGCTGTCTTCGCTGGGGTCAGTTTGTGTTTGTGCTCCCATCGTAACACGACTAATTTCTCTGGTTCCAAGTAATTAGGTTCGGATGGAGGAGGGCGGGTACGCTCTTACGACCGCCGAGCTGGCCGCTGCGTATGTTGCGTCGGATTCCGAGGTCGCCATCAAGGTGCCCTTTGAAGATGTCGCGGACATTGTGGCCAAGCGGGAGTGCCTGCTGGACGAAGGCGACGCGATCGCCCTGGTGGACTCCCTGCCGCAGTTTGTGTCTAGTGTGTTTGTGCGGCACGTGGATATAAAGCTCGCCAGCTGTCGGCGGCTGGCACGGATGTTGCGCGCATCGGATGATCGGCTCGATCGCCTGCTGTCGTTTCTGAGCCAGCAGTTGGGAGAAATGACACTGTTGCTTTCGAGCGCGATGCGGCGAGGCTACAATCGGGCAGCACTTTCCGGACCCGCGATGACGTTGGAGCGCTTGGAGAGAGTACGTTGGGTGCATTCTTGTCATGCAATGAAAAAAAAAAATAATTTTCCTCCCGCACATGCAGGCATGGAAAACCGACCTGCCGCTCTGTGGAGTGGCCATTCATCATCAACTCTTGGCAAGAAACCACCTCAAGTATTTTGACCGGATCCAACACGCGCTCCTGCTCAAGGGCGCCGGCCTTTCGTGGGAGGATATCCTGCAACTCTACTCCAAGCATTTTCTGCGCGTCATGACCTCTGATCAATACCGCAAGAAGCGCTACGAGTACGAGATTCGCCACTTGTTTGCTCTCGAGGGCAGCCGTATTGACAGAGAGCCATTTACGTAAAGTTGAAAAACCAATAAACCTTATGCTCAAAAGGAAAAAAAAAAAAAAAAACCATTCTAGGTGCCAAGACCTGATTGACGAGCACAGCAGGGCAACGGGCAACTGTAATGGGTGCACATACAAGTGTGCAGACGAGGGGTCTCTGCATAGTCTGTTGGGGTTACGGAATCACAGCGCCGAGGACATCGAGGACATTATCAAGCATGTTGACAGCGGTGACTATCGGCTCGCCTGCCACCGCGAGCTGCAATTGAGTACGAGGCGCAGGCCGGTCAACAGGGTCGATCATGCGCCATCTCAGTCCCAGTCCCAGCCGAGCCAACCACCGCACCAAATCATGCCAGATCTGGACAAGGAAACGTTTATGACACCGGCCGGGTACGTCAACCTGTCCTGTGCCTTTTCCTTGTCGGATGATGCGTACATGTAATTTATTTTGTTATCGACAGCGTCGTTTTTATTGTATATCGAAAAATAGCAGCAAGCAACTGAGCCAAATAATAAAAAGAGAGAAAAAAAAAAAAAAGGACGAGGCACGAGGAGCGAAAACTGAAAGTTAAATTAAGAAAAAACTATTGAGTTGCCTAGGAGGAGGAGGCGGACGTCGTCGTCGCCGTCGAGTTTTCGACTATTTGAAGGGCAAGGGCGTAGCGAGCGTCCCCATCTAGAGGCTGGATGTTCTTGATGCAGTCGTTGAACGACTTGAGGAGAACAAAGAGGTACTCGTCGCGTTGGAATCTCATGATCTCGTTGAGCATCTCAGTGAGCTTCCGCCTCTTTGTGAGGTTGACGAGCCCGTTCACGCCCACCTGATCCTGGTTGCCATCCTCTGCAAAGGTGAGGTCTGTCAGGTGGATTCCCAAGTACGGCAGGCAAGGGAGGCTAGACTGGCTCACGATGCGACGATACTCCGCGTAGCTCGACGAGGGCGACATGCTCGCGTCGAGCTGTTGAAACGTTTGCATGTCCTCCTTGCTCACGAGCTACCGCACCACCAGCTCAGTAAAATTTTTTCAATGCAAACCAAAAAAAAAAAAAATACCTTCCACGTCATTTGAAGTTTGCGAACGGCAGACGAGTTCAGGCCAGAGACGACCTCCATCACGCCGTTGTAGTTGTGCATGTCAAAGAGGGTCTTGGCCAGCAAGATCATGCGATGGAGGAGGATCACACGTTTGCCATCGTTTTCTTCTCGCACCACTTCGGTCGACACCCAGTCGCTCACTTGGTTAAAGTGGGCAATGAAGGCTTTCACCGACGCGGACAGGCCGCTGTCTTTGCCCTTTTGACGGAACAGGTAGGCAAAGATTGCGCGACGAGTGATTGCTCGGTACAGGCCTTGCTCAATGAGCGTGAGCTGCCGCGCAAACTCTGTCGGGTATGCAAACAACTCGGAGGGCAAGAGGGTGCGTGGGAGCAGGGCTTTGAGAAAACTGATGAGATACAACGGCATCTTTTTTTTTTTTTAATAGGCAATCGTACCCTGCTGGCTCGTTGCTCCGGCCAGGGGAGTGGATAAGGAAACAAGGGAAATGTGTGGGTCCGGAGGACACCCACGATTTTGTTGCAAATCGAGTGAGAAGCCCTTGATCTCCTCTGGGGCAGTGCCTGCACGGTTGGAAAAAAAAAAAAGGAAAGGATTTTTCTATTTTTTTTTCTTTCTGCTTTGCCGCCTTGAAATACTACCTTTGTCATCGCCCTCCTCTTTGACCAGTTTGAATGCACTTGTCTTTGAGGACGAGCCCATTGCACGGCGAATGACGTGCACAATGTAGTCTGCATTGTCGCTCCACAAAACAATGTTGGTCCAGTCGCCGGTTATCGGTCGGAAGTGTCGCAAGAGCAAAATGTTGTCGAGCGCCTTGGGTTTTCGCAGATTTGCCGTTGCGACGATTTCTGGCTTTGCCTGTCCATTACACAAAAAATGAGAGATCCAAAATTTATTATAAAAAAAAAATTTTTTTTTGGGAGGGCAGACAGTACCTCCATATTGGGGTCGACGAGGACAAGCTTGCCTGATTTGATACCAAGCATTGCAGCCTTGGGCACGGGCACGAGTGGATCAATGACCTTGACATTGAAAAAGAGGAAGCCAAACGTGCGCAACGCGCGACACTTGTTGATAAACGCGTGCTTGGCATCTTTTTCCGTCATTTTCTAATGGGACCGATTGATGCGAAAATGCATTCTTGAGCGCAAACACACAGAAACGGCAATCCTACCCAAACAGCCCGAGAGTAGACGTCTGCAATCCTGGCAGCAAGTAAAGTCTTGTGAGCCTCGATGACCTTCCTGAGGCGACTGCTGTCCTCGAGGCCGGCGCCGGACTCGTTTGGATCTGACGTTGAACGTGGCTGATTGGGCGAGTTTCCTTCGAGCGGCTGAGGGGAAAATGAGACATAAACGAAGAAAAATTCGGTGGTGGTGGTGATACCGGCTGCTGGTGTAGTTGCGCAACAAGGGGCAAAGAAAACACTAGAGCCTTGATCGCATCCCTACCAAAAAAAAAAAAAAAAAAAAAAAAAAAAAGAATACGAAAAGTTCATACTTTAGTTCTGCGCCCTGCAGAACCGTTCCTGTAGCTCTAGCAGAACATCCTTGGGGTGTGTCCAAGTGAAACAAAACCGCTCCGAAAAACACTGCCTCATCCTCGTGACAAGGGACGCGACCCGACAGGATGACATCGCAAGCCTAATATGAATCTTCGTGAGTTTGCATGGGCTCTCGCGAGAGACATACTTGGACGTAGACTTCGTTGTGGTTGCAAAACTTGGACTCGACTCCTTCTCCGGCCGGTGCGTGCTGAAGTTTGCTAATGGTTGCGTGAACCTCGGCGAGAATCGTATGACCAGGCCGATACTGAATGGATTCGACAAGGAATTGCAGGATGTACCTCCGCACCGTCGGATCCTAGAATACAAGTTGAGAGAAAAAGAAAGAAAGAAAGAAAAGGTTTGTTTGCTTACTGCAAAGTCCTCAGGAGCCAGTGCAGTCCACTTGAGTAATATGTCGACAACTCGTTGCTCCGAGGAATTCAGTGGCGGACCTTTGTCCATATCACGCACTTCCTGAGAACGCCGGCCGGATCCCAACAGTCGCGCGCTACCAGAAGCGATCTTCTGGAGCAGTCCCTAGTAGGGGGGGGGAAAAAAAAAACGTTCTTTTATATTAGATCATGTTTCCGCGGTTATGAGTTTTTTTTTCTTACCGTCGGCTGTAGGATTGAAGGGGGTACTGCAGTGGCGGTGCCTGCCGAGTTGATGCTGTCGACAGAGTAAACAGACACGATTTCGTCAGCGTCGGCCACGGACAAGCGCTCCTTCCTGCTGCCTTCAGAGTCGTCCGAGTGCGACGAGTTGCTCCGTCTGAGCGCGTACTTTTCGGCATTATGACGGAAGGCATGCACTAACAAGCGCAGGAAAATGATTGGCTGGCAGATCGACGTGAGCGTGCTGATGATGACGTTTAGGAAGCCTGGTGCAAAACGATTATTCCGCAATTGCGAAGGAAAATAAAAATAAAGTCGCACCACCTTCATTCAGGGGCTCCGTCTTGACAAGCACTTTGACAATGGAAATGAGGCTCATTCCGCGGAGGTCATTGACGCTGATAGAGTTGACGTCCGAGATATCCTTGGGCGTGTTGCCCAACAAGTCGACAAAGGAAGGCTTTCGGAACAGAAGGACCGAGTCGATGCTGATTGAACGGCCGCTGGCGTCTTCCGAGCTGCTGGCGACACTCATCGAGGACGTGCTCGAGATACTTCCGGTCGAGATATGAGTCAGGCCATGGATTGCGCTCTTGGAGGAGCCCACATCACCAGGGACGGCGCGTGTCCTCGGAGGAGGCATTCTTCGCGCAGCCAAAGGCAGAAGAGGTTGCGACACGCCAGGTGTGATGGGTGAAAGAGACGACGAGGTGGCCGCCAATGGCAAGGACGACTGACCAGGGGGGGTTGTGATTGAGGTCGACATTGCCGACGCGACCGCTGCTGCTGTTGTTGCTCCACCCACGGCCGCTAGCAATGTCATCTGAGCGATATCAAACTCAAAGAGTCCAGAGCTCCCTATTTAGAATATGCGAGTCAGTCTTCAAACAGGGAAGCAAAAAAAAAAAAAAAAAAAAAAAAATTAAATTACTCGGATGCCCAAGCGTCTTGAAATCAATATCCAAAACGACGGCAAGTCGGGTTGCCTCTCGCGCTACCAGGACTTCATTGGATGACATGCACACTGACAACGTGTTTAGGAGGGCCTTGTTTGAAATGATGAGCGCCTGGTTATCAGCTGGTTTGTGGGGTTAAGAAACAGAAAACCAATTTCAAGAACGCTACGTGACTCGGCAATGTTGGCCAGCACACAGAGAGCAGCCACAGTCCACAGGGGCAGAGCATCCTGCACGCAGCATCGGAGCATGACATCGATAACGGTGGGGTCATAAAAGTCGCTCTGGTAGGAGCCTGTTTTTGCAAAAGTTTTTAAAAAAGGCACTTTCGTTTTTTTAAAAAAAATGTTTTATTTTTACGGAAACGACTGAAGCGGGCCGAGAGAGTGAGTATGGTGGCCAGTTCATCGTTGTCGGCAGGGAGGCCAGATGTCTCCTCCGCAGCGAGGACAGCCTGCCAGGACACGAGTGCCTGGACGAGAATCTTGTTGAATGGTTTTGCGAGTTTTGCGACAATATCTCCTTCGACATCAGCAGCAAGGACGATCGCGTGCACGATGCGAAGAGTGCGTCCAAACAGCCCCGAGTCATTCAATTTGAAGATGGACGTCATCGTCGCCTGCAGTGGCGCCTTGCCCCATACGGCATTTGTTGGGTCTTTCCAAAAAGAAAAGGAAAAAAAAAAAAATTAAATTACGGTCGTACAAACGGGCGGGATTACCGTAAAAGGCTAGCGTTTCGAGGACAATCATGACGGCGTGTTGGGCATCAGCAAGCGAAGGCGGCCGCGAGTCTCTTGGATTGGGCGACGTAATAGGCATTGGGATGTTGATCGTAGCGGGGATGGAGGCAACTGCAGGTAAATGTGTGGTGGCTACTGATGGAGTGGACACTGCACTGTGCCCTCCTGCAGGAGTAGAGCCCTTTTTGAAGGATGCATACGAGGTCGTCGGTCGTGGCAAGACGTCTGGCGGCAGGTGTGCAGATCCAACGCCCACTTCCGATGTCGCCACAGAGGGTGAGGAGCTGGAGGCCTTGAATGTGGCGTACGATGTCAACGGACGCGGTGGTGGGGCCGTTGCAGTTACGGACGAGGAAGTGGTCAAACCGTGGTCGCCCGGGCCCTGTCCGAATGCCTGAAAATCAACATGAGGAAGTGTTGTCTGAAGTAGGTTTATTAGAAAAAAAAATTTTTTTTTTTGACAAGGCCACTACTGTTGTCGGAGAGACAGTCGTCGCGAGCTCGACGGGTGGAGGAGGCAGAGTGCGACGAGGGCTTACCACGGGAGCCGAGTGCAAACGAGACGGAGTGCTTGCCGCATCGTCCGAAGAGGCCGGAGTCGGTGGTGTAGCCGTTGTCGCCGCAGGATCCACCAGGAGACCGCGGAGTACCTTTTGAAACTCGGACGTGCAAACTTGCTCAACCATGAATTCGCACGTCTCGTCTACGAGGGAGAGCGCGTGTAAAGACAGCCAGTCGCAAACAACAAAATTACCGCTTTCAAGAAAAAGAGCAACAAGACGCAGATGGTACAGGAGATCAGGTTTCGGTCCCTCCTGTTTGATTGCATCGAGAACGTTTGTGAAGAATGTCGCGCGCGCATTAACTGGAGCAGTGAAGAGACGTTAAGCAACAAGCTTGCCCCAAAGTGTGACATACAGAGCGAAAGCATGTCGTCCACAGGCATGCGCTTTGCGTTGTCCTTGGCCCGCAAGTTGGCTCCATGCCGTATCAGGAGCGAAATCGCCGCAATGTCGTTGCGTCGCACGGCCAAATGCAGCGGGGTTGCTCGGTCTAGACGCATGTGATGAGCGACCGCCTGCTGATCATATGGTTACCTGTGCCGTTGTGCTCGTTGACCGTCGCGAGGTCCGCCGTTGCCAGGAGCAGCTCGAGGGTCCTGGTATCGCCGGCCTCGACCACCGCATGGAGGCCTGCACCCGAGCAATCAGTAGAGACAGCGCGCAACAACAAATGGTACCACTCGGCACGGAGAACGACATCTGTGATGCGAAAACAAACGGCGCGCGCCATTTTATCGAACGCGCCCCATGGACGACCCAACTCGCAAAACCGTCTTTGTTTCCGGCCTGGACGAGCAGGTACGCAAGCCGCGGCGAGCCTGCCAGCTATTTGCCTAAAAGAGCTCACGACGGTGTTGGGTGACAGGTGACGACGCAGCTTCTCCGGGACGCCTTTGTGCCGTTTGGCGAGATCGTCGATGTCCAAATGCCTCGCGACAACAGCACCAGTATGACTTGCGAGAGGGTGTGTGCGCTGCTGACATTCTTCTCCGCCGTTTAGATAAGCACAAGGGCTTTGGGTTTGTCGAGTACGAGGACGCTGTGGACGCCCGTGCCGCGCTCGACAACATGGACCGCGCCGAGCTGTTTGGCAAGGTTTTTTTTTTTTTTGGCAGAGTCCCTTTGTGTGCTGACTGCTCCAACTCTCTCCCCCCCATTCCACCCCCCACCCCCCAAAAAGGTCATCAAAGTCAATCTGTCGCGACCGCACCGCGACGGGAGCAGAGCCAGTAATTCTATAGAGACAAACGATAATTTATTAATTTTTTTTTTTTTTGGTACGTAGTCTGGGCGTCTGACCAGTGGCTTGCTGAGCATGCTCTCAAGAGCGTCGACAGCGTGCAGCCGCCTGCGGAAGGAGCGAGTGCCGAGGGGGAGGATGGACCAAACAAAAAGCCCAAACTGGAAGTGAAGACAAACCCTCGTGTCTACTTTGAAATCACGATCGACGGCGAGACGGCAGGGCGCATCGAAATGATCCTTCGCGCAGACATTGTCCCCAAAACCGCCGAAAATTTTCGACAACTGTGCACACACGCCAAAGGCTACGGCTATCGGGGAAGCTCCTTTCACCGCATCATCAAACAGTTTGTATGGGGGCCTGTTCTTGCTCTATTTCCTTTGGCTTACCGTTTTCTTTCATCAGATGTGCCAAGGCGGTGACTTTACAAACCATAATGGCACTGGTGGCAAGTCCATTTACGGCGAAAAGTTTGAAGACGAGGTAACATCCTACAAAAACCGTTCTTCTTTTTATTTTAATTTTTTTCTTCTCCAGAACTTTATTCTCAAACATACAGGCGCTGGCACATTGTCCATGGCAAACGCTGGTGCAGACACGAACGGTTCTCAGTTTTTCCTCACGACGGCCAAGACAGACTGGTAACCTCGACACAGAAGCGGCTTTTTGACATTTTTAAATTTATTAGGCTCGACAACAAGCACGTCGTATTTGGACACGTCACATCAGGAATGGATGTTGTGCGCAAGATGGAAAAAGTCGGGACTACCAATGGCAAGACCTTAAAAAAGGTGATCATTTCCGACTGTGGAGAAATTCAATAGACTGTGATGCAAATTTTTTTTTTTTGGGGGGGGTGGGGGGGATTGTTTGAAAATCTATTATTTACGGCCCGTTTGCTTGTTCTTGGTCAGCCACGAGCGGATGGACATCGGACGCATGTCCACATTGACTTGGTAGTCGGTGAGCTTTCGGAGGGTGCCATCCTTGTGGCGGATGACGATCTTGGTGTCTTTCCGCTTCTTCGAGTACTCGGTAAAGACAAAGTCAAACCTGAAAGAAGCGAAAACGAAAACGAAAGCGAAAACGAAAATTGAGCCAACAAAAAAAAAAAAAGGGAGGCTTACCGAGGATTGCCAGTGTAGTCGTCCTTGCCGACAATAACACCGCCCTGCTTGAGGGCCTTCTCCTTGCGATCGATATGCTGCTGACGCTCCATGGCCTTGCCAAAGTCCTCGTTGACCTCCAGCGTGATTGTTCTGAGTTGGTCCTGCAAAAAAGGTTTTTTTGCTTCATTTTTATTTTGTGCGTAAGAATTAAACGATACCTTTTCTTTGGGACTGAGTTCTTTTGTCTCGTGCAGCTGGTTGTGCGAGTACAGCTCAGACTTGTTTCGTAGGAGCTGCTGCTTGCCCGTGCGTGCAAAGTGGTCCTTGACCTGCTGCAGCCAGATGTTTTTTTCTTTGGGGTCTTGGGTGGGGGTCCACAGCTTGTGCTCAAAGGGATAACCACCATCTTTGTTGATGTGCTCGAGCTCGACGGCCTGGCGCGCCGTCTCCAACGGTGTCGGCGGGGGTGCGTCCATGCTGACGTCCAAAAGCTCCTTTTGCAGTTTCTTTTCTAAGGACCCAAACAAGTGATCAGTCATTTCAGAAACACAGCAAACCAAAACCAAAGATACCCTTGACGTAAACTGCATAGTCCCTAACGATCGCTGCCATGTGGTTGACCTTGTCGGCACGCGTAAACTGCTTGGGGTTCTACGAGCAAAAACTTCAACGAGATGTCGTTTTTATTCCATCTTTTTTACCAGGCCAAGCTCCTTCAAGCGAATGGGATCGAGCTCATAGTGGTAGTCGACAATGCCAGTGATCTTCTCCATCAGACGGACATAGTTTGTCGGCGTGACCAGGCCATCGGCAATGCTCTGGGCATACAGGCCGCCCAGTCGGATGGCCGCAGCCACTTCGACCACGCTGCAGCGGTAAACGTACGCGATCCTGCAGAAAAAAGAAAAGGATTTGTGCTTACATAAATAAAAAATAAAAAAGAAAATTGCATTCTCGGGTACCTGCGGAGCGAGTACTGCGGGTGCTTCAGGTAAAAGTGGAAAAGTTCGAGATGCTGGAAGCTAGTGAAATGGTACGGCATCCTGTAGTCTCTGCGGTGCCAGAGCTGTTTTTTAATTTTATTCATTAGGACAGAAAAAGAAAAAAGAAAACAGAAGAACCTCGTTTGGTTGAGCATAGCCGTCGACGACGGTTCGGTTGAACGCGTTAAAGCCCTTGTTGACAGCGTACATGAGAACGTAAAACTTGCCTCGGAGTGATGAGAAAAATCCGTTGACATAGCTGGCCTCGACAGCCTCCAACCCAAACATTTTCTTGCCTTGCAGCCGCGAGTCGTTAGAAAGCACATTACAGAAAAAAAAAAGAAGACACTATTCTACCTTTGATTGCATTGAGCGCAAGAACGGCCGACTCGTCAATGTCAAACTCGACTTGGGCAAACTTTTTGTCGGTAAACTTGGCGTTCTTCTTGTTACTGTTGCCAGACGAGAACTATAGAAGAAATCAATCCCTTGGCCACCAACGCTACCCAGCACACATACCGACAAGCCAGCAATGGGACCGTACTTGCGCAGCTCGACCACAATGTCCATGAACGATGTCTTGGGAAAAGCAATTTCTTAGCTCTATTGATTGCAGGAAGAAAAATCAGGTGCAAACCTTTGGGCTGACGGTAAAGTTGATGCAGCCATGGACAGGGGGGAGCTCGCCTGTCGCTTTGTACAAGAGGTCGTAGCAGGAGCCCTTCTTCAAGCTCAAGGGAGTGAAGGACGACTTCTTGTGGTCGTCGTCCCTCATGGGGAGCGGGCGCGACGTGTCCTCCTCTTGAAAGCTGTACTTTATTTTCTCGGTGTTGACAAAGGCAAAGTGCCCGGGCTGTGGGACTGTGGGCGGTGTGCATGTTGAAGAAGGCCAAACGGGAAAAAAGAAGAAGAAGAAAAGACGTACAGAGGTTTTCCACAAACTTTTTGGCAGCACTGGGCCTAACGCGTTTACTGCCGTGTTTCTGCATGTTCCGCTTGTTGCGGTGCATCTGGTCGGTCAGCTGGCGAATGCGGGCGGCCTTCCGCATCTGCAGTTCGGGCAGGAAAGGGCTGCTCTCGAGAGTTTTGATGTAGGGTCGGCGGGCCGACGCAATGGAGCGAGACGCGTAGAAGCGAACACCGCTATGGAGCTGCTGCTGCTGCTGCTGCGGCGGCGGCGGCGGCGGCATCTGGAGGGAGGACGACAACAAGCCGAGGCGGCGGCGCGCGGCGCTCAACCGCACGAGCGTGGCCATGTTTCACTGGCGAAAAGATGGCCGAGTTGTGGCTCTCCCATGCTACTTTTCTCTTTCGCTTCGACTGTTCGACATGAGCGGCGTGCGAGCAGCTGTGGAGAACGCCAAGTCGGTGCACCTGGCCCTGAAGGCGGTGCTTGGGTCGTCCATGGCCTCGTCGATTCTTCGTCTTTCGCGGAGCCCCCACGTGAGCAACAACCCTAAGCAGGCTCAGCGTTTTATCCCGGGTAATCCGGCCACCTACCACTCGACCAAGAGCCTGCGCAGCGTCAACGTGCTGCGGAAAAAGTTTATCGAGGCTGGGCTGCCGGCGGACACGTTCCCGGTGCCGGAGAAGAAGAACACGCCCATGAAGTGGCTGCTCAGGCCTCCCAAGGGCCACAGGGGCGACAAGGCCACGGCTGCACGCGAGGTCAACGTCAAGAAGAACATGGACCGCATGCCGGCCATCCTCGAGGAGTGGAAAAAGGTACGTGTCTCTTCTTTTGGCGTTTGTTGAATCCCCCCCCTCCCCGCTTTGGCAGGAGCGTTTGGCGGCCAAGGAAAAGTCCAAGGCGTCGTCTCGCTGATGAACCGACATTAGACATTTCGTTGTACACGAGGACAAACTAACTCGAGATGTCGATTGCTTTTGTGTTTTTTTTTTTTTTTTTTTTGTTCTAAACTTTTTTACACAGTGTCGCTAGTCTGTACATCCGGCTTTTGGGCGAGGTAGCCGCGGTTTTCGTACGATCTGTAGTACGCGATATCTTTTGCCTTGACCTGCCGCAATCATTAGAAATCGCTTGATAGCAAAAACGACTGCGGCACGTACCGGTTTAGCAAACCGCGGCGTGCGGAGGGGGTGGAACTTGTACGGCTTATAGAGAACGCGGAGGCCGAGGCGGTTATAGTAGACAGCCTTGATCGTTCCGCCCGCCTTTTCGATTGCCTCGATCGCAGACTTTGAGGCTGAATATTTTTATTAAAAAGTGAGCAACAGGGGAAAAAGGCGGAAAAAAACCGCACCTTTGCTCACTTCAATGTCGATTTTGTGCTTGAATTTCCCGCTCGGTAGCTTTGCAGACAAACCAAATTAATACCGCAATCACGCACACGACACTTACATTGCCCAGGAGTTTGACCCCCACCTTGCAGCTTGTGACGATGCCGCCCCAGTAGAGCGAGTTCATGGTGATGACCTTGCTTTTGTCCAATCGATTCCAGTCCAGGAATTGCTGGAGACGGTCGAGGTTGAGCGTTTGCAACTCTTCCTTGAACCTGTTGTTTCATCCATAAGACGAGAAAATAGCCCGCTCCAGTCGTACGGTGCGTTGGTGAAGCCACGCTTTGGGATGCGACGATAGAGGGGTGTTTGACCACCCTCAAAGCCAAGGCGAACCCCGCCACCCCGACGGGCGTTTTGACCCTTGTGACCACGACCAGCGGTCTTGCCCTTGCCAGAGCCCACACCACGACCGACTCTTGTTCTCTAGGGTCAGACCGGTGTGAGAAGGAAGAAAGGAAAGGAAAAAAAAAAGGACAAGATCAAAAGACGAACGGGAGTGTGGGCGCCTGGGTTGTCGGCAATCTCGTTCAGGCGCACAGGGCGTGCGAGGACCGCCTTTGAAAGTTTGCTCATCATGGCCTGCCCTGGTGGCTGAACCACCAGCAGCCGTGGACGCAAGGTTGCCGCCAGCCGCACTGACCTCGCGAGGATGGACGCCATCTTTTCACCGTTCTGATTGTGTCGTCCCTATTTTCGAGACCCACATGGCAGCACTACGTTCGCCGTTGACCGCCGGCGCCGTCCGGCGGGTCGCGTCGGCGCTGTCCTGGCGACAGCTTTCCACCGCCGCTGCCGGCGACAAGGGCGTGTCCGCTGCTTCGGCGCATGCACCTGAGAAAAAACTCGAGCAAAAGCAGAGCCAGCCCCAGAGCCAGCCCCAGAGCCAGCCCCAGAGCCAGCCCCAGAGCCAGCAAAAGCAAAAGCAAAGCCAAAGCCAGCCCAAGCAGCAAGGTCAGCAAAGACAGCCTCAACAGCAGCAGCAGCAGCAGCAGCAACAGCAACAGCAACAAAACGAAGGCGTCCCTTTCATGAAGCCGTTTCCGGGGGCCGAGCCGTCCGTGTACGAGGCGCTGCCTAATCGCGACGAGCTTTACAGCAAGATCAAGACCGAGGAACCTCCCAAGGATGGCATCCAGACAAAGTACTTGTACCCTTACAACCGTGTATGTTTTTTTTTTTTTTTTTTGACCGGGGGTGACTCTTTTTTTTTTTTCTGACGAGTAAAATTTCCTTGCAGAAACTGCTGATCCGCTACACTTGCAAGCCGTGCGGCGAGGTCAACCAGGGCTTTATTGGCAAGGAGTCGTACCTGCACGGGGTTGTTATCTGCACGTGCAAAAAGTGCAACAACAAGCACCTGATCGCCGACCACCTCAACTGGTTCCAGGAAAAGGGCAAGACGATTGAGGAGATCCTGGCACTCAAGGGCGAGACCGTGAAAAAGTTTATGTTTGACAGCAGCTCGATCCAGTCGATCCTCCCGCCAGAGATGTACCTGAGCAAGCAGGAGCTGCTCGAGAATGGCGCCGTGCCGCCGGCCGCCGTCAAAGAGGTCAAGGAGCTGATCCAGAAGGAGGCCAGCGGGCGCACACCATCCCCCTTGCCCAAGGGGTATTTGCCCCAAATCAAGCGCTATGCTCACATTATCCCAAGCGAGGACGGACCGCCGCCACACCTCTCCCCCATCGGCCCCGTCACCGACCTGCACGTCACCAAGATCGTGTTCACCGAGGGCGGCAATGACATCAAGGACGTCACGAAGGAGGTCGGCATGGCCCAGCCGAGCCCCGACAGAGTCAACGACTATGAGAGTGACACCGAGGACCAAAACAAGTCGAGCACCAAGACGGGCGGCGACCGTCGCAAGTCCTGGGGCCACAAGGGCGACCGTGACAGCTCTAGCTATAACAAGAGACAGTAAAACCGTGTAGATTTTTGATTGTAGACCGGGAAAAAGAAGACTGACAACCGGCATCCGGATTTTCAATGTTCAAATATTCTGAGAGGACGCCGAGAAAGCAGGCCTCCTGGCGGCCGCTGGGCAACGATGATCAGTCCAATCTGGGGGCGCCGCCGCCAAACAAGGAGGACGAGCCCGCGCCGGAAGAGGGCCCACCGCAGCAACGGGAGAGGCGGCGACGAAACAACGGCCTGAAGCGGAGCGAGTTGACCGTCGAGCACATGGCTGGGACGATTGAGAGCTTGAGGTACGCTGGCCCGCCGACCACCGCTAAGTTTACCCCACAGGAAGGATGTGCGTTCGCTAGTGCCACCACTGCCGAAAACTGTCGAGGAGATTGTGAGTTACGGCCTTGGGTCTCCCTCACAGAGCACCAACGCGAGGTGGCAACTTGCTTTCCTGCTCGAGTTGGCGGCGGCGGACAGCGCCAGGCCAAGACCGAGAGTGATCCTGTACGACCCCGCTTTCAACGAGCTGGACCTCCGGCTCTTTTCCATCAAGACACTGGGATGCACCGTTTTGTCCGTGAACGAGGTTTGTCTCGCCGTTTAAACGTGCTATAATTCTTCAATTCTGGTCGATTTACCGGCACGTAGAGCTGCAAACGCACAGTCGAGGTATCCACGCTGTTTTTCATGCCGCACTGTGGACGCGCTCTGTACAACAACGTGCTCTGGGCCAACTGGGATCGCCTGGAACGGATCCTCGTGGTTGGAAACGGCTTTACGGACTTTTGCGACGACCTCAGCCCGGCCAAACAGAAACAAACGTTTGAATGCCTGCGCCAGTGCTGCGACGCCGGATGGGTGGCCGAGAAGCCTTTGGTTGTCGATCAGGGGCACCCGGCCCGTCTTGCTCTCCACAGCACGAGCATCCACTCGTTCTCCGCGCCTGTTACCCCGAGACCTCCCGAGCCCCTGCTGGACCAAGCCGACGGCGAGCTTGTTCAGTTGCTGACGAATCTTACCGTGTACAGCTAGGACATGTGTAATTTACAATTCTTTTTAGTTTGCGTGCCGCACTCTAGCTGTCGTCGGGATCCTCGTCGACAATCTGAGCGTCTCCAAGGTCGTCGTCATCCTCGTCGTCGCCCTCGTCATCCTCGCCGCCGACACTCTTGAGTGGCTGCTGTTGTTTTTCCGCAGGACGAGCGGCGACGGAAACGGGCTGCAGCGCAACAGCGGCGGGCGCCGTGGCAGCTGGCTTTGGCTGGCTTTCGACGATGCGTGGCTCCGAGAACAGAAGGGGCGCCGTGGCAGCTGGCTTTGGCTGGCTTTCGACGATGCGGGGCTCCGAGAACAGAAGGGGCGCCGTGGCAGCTGGCTTTGGCTGGCTTTCGACGATGCGGGCCTGCTTGACTTTTGGCGAAGCCTCGACGACTGCATCCACCTCGTGTGCACGCTTTCCTCCGGCGACGGGCGCTGGGCTCGCAGTAGGCGCAGGCGCAGGGACAGCTGGCTTCACCTCGAAATCGACACTGCCATACTCGTAGAGAGGAGGAAGGGACACGTGGGAAACAGAGACGAGGGACACACTCGCCTGACGACAGGCTGCGCGGACGGACGAGAGAGGATGCTGCTTGCCCAACGAGAATACCGACGAGGCGATGGAAAGCACAGCCGACTGCTTGCGTGATCCAGCTGCCGCGGCGCTCGTCCCGAGTGCCCTGCAGCGAAGAAAAAGAAATTATGAATAGTGGGGAAAAGGCCCATACCGACAAAGCGGGTCCAAAAGGGATGACCGAGTGATTTGGGAGCAGGGCAGGGCGCCATGGCGACAACTTGTTTTCGGCAAGCAAAGAACACGCGACGGCGATGGGCTCGTTACCTCTTGCATAAGGGTCGTCACAAGAAGATGGTCGATTCTACCGCGATCCTCATTGGCAGCGCCCGGGACCACTCCCACAAGTGTCTCGACCACTGGAAGACGGCAAAATTAGAGGGATTCTAGAAACACAACAACAAAAAAATACCCTGAACAACTCGAGCCAGCAAAACTGGGCATGGGCAGCTTGCAAACGTCTCCCCTGAGCTTGTAGGTGCAGTGGTTGGCTGACGACGCTTGGACGATGTCGAAATGGTTGCCAGATAGGCGTCTGTTGACGACAAAAGCGTGCTGGAAACGCTCGCCAAATCCGACAATACAAGGTCGAGCAAGTTGAAGGAAACTATAAATATGTATTTTTTTCAATACAGGATATGAATGCGGCGAGCGTACGACAAGACACAAAGCCGGACCCCGTGTTTTCCAGGAGGTGTTGGACAATGGTGTAGCCAATAGTGCGGAGCTCGCAGTTGCCCCTTGAAGTAGACAGGAGAGTTTGGAGGGTGCTAGCGACGTGGTCAACGGCCATGACGGCATGGGAGCCCAAGCTGCAAGAGATGAATTATTCTTTTTAAAAAAAAGCCGACAAGACAACACGATTTACCATAGAACGACAGACTCGGCGAGACGGGCAACCGACGCGTGCAGTTGGGGAAGTGCGAGTCGGACTTCAATGGCGCGGATTGGATCGGCGTGGTTGGCGTCCTCCGTCTGGGCTGTTAATGACAGCACACGTGTGATGAGGGCAAACAAAGCATCCACCGGGATGGGCTGAAAGCTCGCAGCGCCGCCGTCGAGGAGGGCGTGCGCGAGGATGCGGACAACCGACTGAAACCGCCGCGAGGCCAGCGCGAGCTTGGCCACGGACAAGTCGAGACCTTCGAGCATGGGCTGCCATACCTGTTCTGCTTTGATCTTGCGAGACCGCGAGCGGTCCTCTTCCAGGGACGAGAAAATGGTGTTCAACAGAGAATGCCCCGTAGAAAGGGCCGACGCGACTAGCTTGACCCATCCAGAGACATCCTTTGGATCGGACTCGCTATTTGCACCGCCACCTGTGGACGAGGACGACAATGTTGCCGCCACAAGCGACTTGACCGAGCCACAGTGTAGGATGGACACGAGGGAGGTCTCACTGGCGGCGAGAAGAGCGTCAGTTGTCGTCGCGCACAGACGGATGAGGCTGGTGTTCATGCGCTCGCTATGTGGACGCAGTACCGTTGTATACGACGTGACGAGCGTGTTGAGGGCGCCCACGATCGTTGTCTTTTAGTTGTCAACTGGTCAAGTGTCGTAGAAAAATCCAGTTTTTATTTAATTTTTACCTGGAGCTCGCACGGCATCGCGTCCCCACCGTCGAGCACGTCCAGGAGCGCGACTACCCACTTGCTCAGAGAGCCGCCGATGGCTTCGCGCCTAAGGTCAGCCGACGAGGCTGCATATGCGTAGATGGCGGTGAGGGAGCGGACGACCTGGACGGGTGGCTGGCTGTTGCCGTGCGACTTGACCATGCCCAAGAGCAGGCCCGACCACAGCGCCAGCAGCTCGGGTGAGTGATGGAGGATGGCAGGGGCATACATGGGCACGAGGCCGGCCAGAGCCGCGCCGTTCTCCCGGCTGCGCGCACTGCGGCTCTGCAGCAACTCTGTCACCTTGCGCACCCACTTGCCCGTCTCCGTGGGATTGCTTGTCCTCTGCGGTGCTCGGTTTTAGGGGGAAAAAAAAAGAACACGGCAGACGAATAAAACCATTTGATCGAGGGCCGACGGGTACGTCTCCAGGACCTGCAGCACACGGTCGACGTCTGTCGAGGTGGCAAGGACCGCAATGGGCACCACGTGGTCCTCCATGCTGGCTCGCGGGGAAAAAAAGAAAAGCCTAGCACCCAGATCATTCCCCGTCCGACGGAATTTTTCACGCGACCGTGACCTCTGACGATGGGTTCAGTGCCCGAGACAACGGCAGCAGGAGCCGCGGCGGCCGCCGCATCTGCTGCTGCTGCAGCTGCCGCAGCTTCCAACTCGTCGACTGCAACTGCGTCGTTTTTGGGCATTTTCGACACGAGTGACCTTGTCGTGGCAGTTGTGGTCGTGGCAGCGGTTGTCGCCTTTGCCGTTTGGCGCTTCAACAGCGGCAGCAGCAACGGCAGCAGTACGAGCGCCAGCACCAGCAACCTGAACAAGGTATGGCATTGCGAGAAGCAAAAAACAGCAAGGCAACGAAAAAATAATCCAACGTGGCAAACTTGAAAAAAAAAAAAAAAGTCGGGCGCATTGGGCGTGTCCAAGGCGAGCGGCCTGGTGGCCAAGAGTGCGGGCACGTTTGTGCAGCAAATGGACAACCAGGTATAGTGGCGAGTGCTCCAAAAAATACCAAAAATTTTTAAAAAAAACGTGGTGTGTGTGTGCGCACAGAAAAAGAACGCGATCTTCTTCTTTGGCTCGCAGACGGGCACAGCGGAGGACTATGCCAACCGTCTCGCTCGTGAGGCACGCCAATTCGGCTTCCAGCCCATCGTCGCCGACATGGAGCAGTACGACCTGGTATGGTCTGCGTGCCCCGTGTGTAGGACTAAGTCGTGCGCGCGCGCGTGTGTGTAGGTGCACCTCAAGGACATGACCAAGGACAAGGTTGCCTTCTTCATCGTCGCCACGTACGGCGAGGGCGAGCCCACAGACAATTCGCAAGAGGCATACAAGTTGTACAAGGAGGAGGAGCACGAGCAGGGCGAGCTCGCCAACCTCAACTATGTCGTATTTGGTACGAGAGGCAGCGCGTTCATCATAAAATAATATGTTTTTTTGTTGTTTGTTTGTTCAGGCCTCGGCAACAAGACGTACGAGCAGTTTAACGCCATTGGCCAGTTTTGGGATACCAAACTTGCCGAGCTTGGTGGCACGCGTCTCTTTGATGCCGGTGTTGGCGACGATGACGGAAAGTATGCTTTTTTTTTTTTTGTTGTTTTTTTTGGACTCGTTTCTTACCACCAACCTTCTGACAGCCTGGAAGAGGACTATGTCCAGTGGAAGGATCGCATGTGGCCCGTCCTGTGCAAGCACTTTAACATTGACATGGAGGCAGCGAGCAACGTGACGTATGTTTGTTTTTTCCAACTGAAGAAGAGAACCTAACGGGGTTTTGCGCTAGGATTCGCCAATTCACTCCCAAGGACTATGCTGCTGGAGAAATCGCGCCCGAAAAGGTCTTCAAGGGCGAGATCGGAAGTCTGATCAAGGTGGGCCAAAAGCAAACGTACGTCATTCGTGTGAAAAAAAAAAAAAAGCATGCACCCTCAAAGAAAAAATATTATTTTTTTTTTCTGGATCCATAGCCGCCCGCCGTACGACATCAAGAACCCGTACTATGCAGAGGTCAAGGTCCACCGTGAGCTGATGAAGGGAGGCGATCGCCACTGCATGCATATTGAGATCGAGACTGAAAACACCCCTCTGACCTACGCTGCTGGCGACCACCTTGGCATTTTCCCCAAGAACCCTGCCGACGAAGTGGAGCGTCTCGCCCAGCGCCTGGGTATCGCCGACCTCGACACCGTTTTTTCCATGACCGCGATTGACTGTAACGGCCCAGTTTCTTCGTCGTTTTTCCATAGTCTTAACGTCGTGATCTGCAGCATCGGCGCCAAAGAAGAACCCGTTCCCTTGCCCGACCACGTACCGCGTTGCCCTCACCCACTACCTCGACATCTGTGGCATTCCTCGCACTCACATCATCAAGGCATTCAGTGACTATGCATCCAACGAAAGCGAGAAGGCGCGTCTGACCCACCTTGTTTCTCCGGCGGGCAAGGTGACTCTCACTTTTTTCTCTCTCTCTCTCTCTCTCATTTTTTTTATCAGAACGCTCTCCACAGCTACCTCAACCATGACGGACGACATGTTCTTGCTGTCCTGGAGGACTTCCCTTCCGTCCAGCCCCCGGTCGACCTTGTCTTTGAGCTGCTGCCGCGCCTTCAGTGCCGCTACTATTCGATCAGTTCGTCCTCCAAGGTTTGTTGGAGAGTGGCATTTTCTTGTTATTGTTTGGATTAACCGTGACCGTAATTCACAACTCGTCCAGGTCGAATCCAAGTCTGTCCACATCACCGCTGTCGTCTCTGATTACGTTACGCCCACACAGCGCGTTGGCAAGGGCGTATGCACCAACTACCTCTTGTCGATGAACGACTGCCACCTCCAGCCGTACCGTGTGCCCGTTTTCATTCGCAAGTCCAACTTTAAGCTGCCGCGTGTGCACACCAAGGCGATCATCATGGTCGGCCCCGGCACGGGCCTTGCCCCCTTCCGTGGTTTCATTCAGGAGCGCGCGTGGCTCCAGCAACAGGGTATGTCCAAAGAAAATTTTTATTTATTTTATCAAAAGTGCAAATGTTCACCTGTCTGTACAGGCAAACAGGTCGGTCCCAATGTGCTCTTCTTTGGCTGCCGCAGCAAGGACGAGTTTATTTATGAGGACGAGCTCAAAAAGTACCAAAGCGATAACCACGTCGAGCTCTACACTGCGTTCTCCCGTGCCGATCCGTCGAAGAAGGTCTATGTCCAGCACCTGCTCGTCCAGCAAAGCAAGCGCGTCTATGAGCTGCTGCAGGACGGCGCCTACTTTTACATCTGCGGGTATATTTTTTTCTTTCCTTTGGGTTTTCCCCTGTAATATTTTGCTTCCAGTGACGCCAAAAACATGGCACACGATGTCAACAAAGCATTGCATGACCTTCTCAAGACACACGGCAGCATGTCGGACGATGACGCCGTTGCATACATCAAAAACCTCAAAACAACCAGCCGCTTCATGGAGGACGTCTGGAGTTGAGCTCTCGTACAGAAAAAAACAAAACAAAACGATTGTAGTCAAAAGTTTTTTTTTTTTTTCCAAGTCTGTTTCCATTTTTCAGCTAAACAAGGACCCATGAGAATGAAAGACAAAACCAGTGTCGGTGGCCTTGAGGAGCACCCGCTCCTGATTGGGCCCGTCGGAGACGACGAGCTCGGCGTCCAGGTCCCGCGAGTAGCCAGAGGACAGGGGCGCGAGGTGGATGCGCGCGGCCGCAGCATGCGCCAGTGATCGCACCAGCATAGTGTAGTTGCTATCGTCAAAGAGCAACTGATCCGTGGGGGCGCACACGATCACAAGCCCCTGCGGCCCCACCTTCACCTGTAGCGCAAATATCCGCTGTAATGTATCGGTCCACAAGGACGTGGAAAGGGCAAGCGCGGTCAGATCGTCCACAATGACGATGTCACCGACCGAGCAGGCCGTTGGCTGGTCCACGTACGAGATCTTGTTGGCCGCTGACGCACAGCATTTCTTGACGATGGCGCTGTAGTGAGCCTTGCTCTGTGCCAGGGACACGACGACGATCGGTGTCTTTGTTGCCTCCGCCGTGGCCGCCGTGAGGACGAGCGGGGCCAGCATCTGAAAGGTGGCCGCACCATCGCTGGCCGCTAGGACGATCGGGGCCGCCGCCGCCGACGACGCCGACGACGTCAGAGACGGGCGCAAGACAGAGTGGAGCAGGGCCGACATTTGCGCGGGGATGACGATCCTGCAAACAAACAGTGGTCAGCATTTCCAGTGTCAACGAAACCAAAGTCGGCGGAGAGATGGTGCTTGGAGCAGGCGAGACGGCAACACGCTTTGGAGAGTACCGCAGTGCCACGACAGAAAATTATCTTTGAACTAAACAACTCGGCGCGGGCCGGTTTAGCGGAACGAGGGTCTCGGTGTGGTTTGACGAGGACGTGACGCACGACCAGTACCCGGCGCTGGAGAAGGTACCCTCCGATGTGGATGTGTGCGTCGTGGGCGCAGGAATTGCTGGCTTGTCGGTCGCGTACAACTGTACGTCCGTAAACGATGGTGACTTTTTTTTCACTGGAACCAAAAAAAAAAAAAAAAAAAACACACTCCGGGGCAGGTGCGCACCACGGCCTGCGAGTCCTCGTCGTCGACAAGGGCGAGATAGGCTCTGGGGAGACGTCACGGACGACTGCACACTGCTTTTCATGGCTGGATGATTGGTACACGCGCATCGAGCACATCCACGGTGTCAAGGGCGCCAGTCTGGCCGCGGAGAGCCACCAGGAGGCGATCGACTTTATCGAGCGCGTGTGCAAGTACGAGGACATTGAGTGTGACATGCATCGACTGGATGGATGGCTGCTGCAAAAGGTGGACGCGATGCCACAGTTTTGCCACGACAGCACGAGCCGCGGCAAGGGCGCGGCCGCAATGATCCAAGAGTTTGGCGCAGCGCAGCGTGCCGGCTGTCACGACGTCGAGCTCCTGCACTTGGCTCCCATCCCGGGTGTTGACACGGGCGATACTGTCCGCTTCCCTATGCAGGCCGCTTTCCATCCTGTCAAGTACATCAACGGACTCGCCCGAGCCGCAACCTCTCGTGGCGCCCAAATCTACACAAACACGCGCGTCGTCGACTTTGACCACATTGACAACAATCGTGCCGTCATCAAGACGGCCAACGGGCTCACCATCTATGCTCGTCACCTTGTATTTTTATTTTTTATTTTTTATTGTTTCTTTTATTCTTATTTTTTTTTTTTAAAAAAAAGGTGCTTGCAACCAACACGCCCATCAACAACAAGCTCTCTGTGCACATGAAGCTCAAGAACGTGCTGTCGTACGCCATTGCTGCCGAGATCCCCAAGAATGCCTACGTCGACGGCCTGTTCTGGGACTCGGAGACCGACCCGGCGTACCACTATGTGCGCTTTTTGAAAACCGCCAACGTCAACGAGCCCGATTTTATCATTGTCGGGGGCGAGGACCATCCCATTGGCATCCCGCAGCACTGTGGCCCCGAGATTTTCCGCAGACTGCACAACTGGGCGCACCAGCTCTGGCCCGCGATCGGCCCCATCCGCTACGCTTGGTCGGGCCAAATCATCGAGCCGGTCGACGGTCTCGCCTTTATCGGCCGCAACCCCGGCGACTATGACAACGTCTACATTGCCACAGGCGACAGCGGCAACGGGATCACGCACGGGACCATCGCGGGAATGCTCATTTGCGACCTGATCGTGGGCCGATCGAACGAGTGGTCCCAACTGTACGATCCACGACGCCAGAGCCTTCGCATGATGGGAGAGATGCTCAAGCACGACGTCGAGATCGGCTTGCAGTACAAGGACTACATCACCGCGGGGGATGTGGACGACATCGAGGACCTCGAGCGCGGGTGCGGCGCGATCATCCGCCGCGGTCTCCGCAAGTACGCCGTTTACAAGGACGACAAGGGCATGGTCTACGAGCACTCGGCCGTATGCCCGCACCTCGGCGGCGTCGTCCGCTGGAACGACAACGACAAGACGTTTGACTGTCCGGCCCACGGATCCCGTTTTGACCGATTTGGCTGCGTCCTCCACGGGCCCGCACTCAACGACCTCCAACGCCTGGACAAGTACCTTACCTCTGGTCCGTCCCTGCAAAAGTGACTGAGCATGAAATTTTATTATTATTATTATTATTATTATTTGTATCCCGGAAAAAGCAAATATTTTTTTTTCAGCAGTCACATGTCGTTGACGGGGATCGTTTGGGACTCGATGGTGCGCGCGGCTATGGTACTCTCGCTGCCCCTGGCGGCCCTCGGGAGCATCTTTTTCTCGGTCTCGCTGGTGATTGTCAACAAGATGGTCCTGCAGCACCATCCTGTGCCGTTCTCGCTGACGCTCGTGCACCAGCTTTTCGGCGCGGCGTTTTCAAGGGCACTGGACGAGACCGTGCCGACGGTGCCTGTACGCGATGTCCTCGTGGCCGCGGCGACGTTTTGCGGGGGCATCGTCCTCATGAACCTGAGCCTGTCGACCAACTCGGTCGGCTTCTACCAGATTTTCAAGCTGCTGTGCACGCCTGCCGTTGCCGTGCTCCAGGTCCTCCTCCTCAAGAGAAGGCTCTCGTCGAGGGCGACGGCTGCGCTCTGCGTGCTGCTCATCGGCGTGAGCATCGCAACGGTCCAGGACGTCGTCGCCAACGTCGTCGGCTTTGGGGTGGGCTGTGCGGCGGTCGCGGTGACGGCGTACTCACAGGTCGTCCTCAAGGCCACCCAGGACAAGTACAGCCTCAGTCCCCTCCAGGTGATTGCGCTAATATCCCTGCCGAGCGCGGGCATGCTCGGCCTGGCCGCCCTGATCATCGAGGGACAGCATCTGTGGGCGTACGCGTTTGGTGACGCCGACGTCGGGCTGACGGACGTGGCCACGATCGCCCTCTCGGGCTTGCTCGCGATCTGCGCCAACTACTTTGGCTTTCTCATTGTCGGCGGAGCGTCGCCACTTACATTCCAGGTGGTCGGGCACCTCAAGACGATCCTTACCGTCGGCTTTGGTTTCCTCCTGTTTGCTCCGCCACCGTCTTCAACCGCAGACTCTGACGGCGCCCTCTACTACGCTCGAACAGTCGCCGGCCTCGCCATTGCCATCCTCGGCATGTTTTTATACTGGTTTTACAATGCCGCCGAGAGCGCCTCTCTCCGATTGCCGCTCACATCATCAGCACACAGCAAGGATTAGAACAGAAAACGTTGTATAAGCGCAGCAAGACTAAATTAACAACTACGTACTGGTACTATAAGCAAGGAAGAGATTGCTTTAGCAATGCAACCTCAGAAGACAATCGGAATGACCGCAGAGCCTTGACCCAGAGAAGCTGGCATGCCCGCCTTGTGGGCACTGTAGCTCTTGAAGGCAAGAACGACGGCTGTCAAAAAGGCGGCAGCGATGCAGACGCTCACGACGGGAGGATTGGATCCAATCGTCGCAATGAGAACGAAACACGACACCAGCATGAAGATGGCGAGGATGCCCGAGGCGTACAGTTCGAGGTAGTGGCGCGTGATCTGTCCGACGGCTGTGTTGGGGAAGACGTAGCCAAAGATGATCAGGTTTGTAAAATAGAAGCCGATCAATGCGACGATCTCCACAAACACAATGACATGGCTGCCCGAAAGGAAGGGGGGGGAAAAAAAAAGTTCAACGTAAAAAAAAAGATAGGTTGCAGATGACACATACCTCTGGAAATAGTTGACAAACGACACGGCCAGGATGAAAACATAAAAGACAAAGGCCGCCAAGGACGCGATAAACTGGAGGCGCTTGTAGGCCGGCGAGTGGCCTGGGGGGAGGAGAGACTGCAAGGCAGCCGGGGTCGCCGGGATCGTGGTCGTGATGACAGAGGCAGTTGTGGTGGTTGTCGTCGCTGGCTGCTGCGGCTGCAGCGTCGGGGTGGGCGTGTAGGGCGGCGGCGCGTCGCTGTCGGTTGTGGTCGTGGTCGTGGACGTGAGCGTGGTCTTGATCGAGACAAACGAGAACTTGCCGCTGAGGTACGCCAGGCGGGCCTTGTGGACAAAGATGGGCACGGAGACGAGTGAAAACACGGCGGCGGCAATGACTTCACCAAAAGCGACGTTGGACGAAAAGGTGATGAACACAGCCAACCCGTACATTGTCCAGCAGACGGCCAGGTGAAGCGAGATGTAGAGCTCGTGGTACAGTCGGGTCGCTTGGACGTTGGGGCTATTGGTCAGAAAGTAGCAGATGATCACGGTCGTCAGCGACACAAACGCCAGGACCGACGTGTACTTGGAGAACAGCTCCATCCCGCCCTCGTAAAAGTACGACACAACGAGAATGAACACGTTGAGGAACCACAGCACGACCGTCAGCAGGAACGGAAGGCCCCTGGTGGGCACAGCAGCGGCAGGGCCGCCACCAGCCTCGTTCACCACGGCGCCCGTCGTCGTGCTGGTGGTCGTCGTGGTCGTCGTGGTCGTTGTGGTCAATGACGACGACGCCAGCTGGATCTGCGGCAGCGGTTCACTCGCCTTGTACATGTGGGGCGTCATGGGCGGCGACGGTGGCACCACGAAAAACTCTGCGGGAGCTGCGGCAGTAGTAGATCCCGCGGCCGGCGCGGCGTTCTGCACCAGGCCGGCGGTGTCTGCCTCCGCGCCGCCCTTTGCCTTGCTGCCCCAACCAAACATGTCAGGACCCGAGTGAGGACAGTCAAGTTGATCAATCAAAAATGTGGTCGACGATGTTGTTGCCCGAGCACGGAAAGCAGCGGGAATGGTCAAAACCCGCAATGCTCGCCACGACGCCAGACAGCTTGGCGGCGCGGGAGGCCGAGGCAGCCAAAAAAGTGCGACGAACGGCATCCGGGCATCCTGGCATTAACCCCCCCCACCACACACACACACACAGATTGCCGAGCACAGGGACGTTGCGAAAGGGCTCAAGCTTCTCGGACGCAGCAGTTCGTCCGAAGCACCTGCGCGCGTGCCCGTACGATTCGCTGTCGCTTGTAACATGTACT
>Ga0302233_10000521_pt1 | contig 31384 bp, 40 predicted proteins | sample II_Palsa_N3_1_FD_193516 | JGI IMG/M metagenome (GOLD analysis project Ga0302233, IMG submission 193516) | Peat permafrost microbial communities from Stordalen Mire near Abisko, Sweden - II_Palsa_N3_1 | ecosystem: Environmental > Terrestrial > Soil > Palsa > Peat permafrost | place: Sweden... | reverse complement strand
CCCCCCCCCCCCCAAAAAAAAAAAAAGAAAGGGACACTTTATGTTAAATATCCGGAAAAATGAAGCTGTACTTGGATTGATTCTGTGGACACCAAAAATTTTTTTTTGCTTAGTTTATGTGATCATCATTAAATACATCATGCAAAATCGGTGGTTGAAGAGTTAGAAATAAATATATCGGCCGTGAACAAGAAACGTCTCGGGAGAAGCCGAGCATAGTTCTGTTGCGTTGACAGAGGTCCGGTACCAATTCTGCATGGTCGGCGAGTAGACAAAGCGGTGGTGCATCGCGGCATACTCTTTGTAGGCGACCATGGAGCGGTCGAGGCGGACCAGATGGAGTGCAATGTCGTACGATTCAAGGTACTGGGCAGAGTCCCGCCTGAATGCATCGTGGACTCTTTTTTGTAATAATTTTCAATCGTTTTTTTTTAGGTCACCAGCAGCAGCAATAGGCAGATGTGTTACTTGGCAATGAAGCTGCGGAACTCGTGATCGCCAATGTTGTACAGCGCATTGCCGTTGATGTGGTCGCTGAATTTGCCGCCGACTTCAACGCCGTCGCGACGGATCCCACCGCTAATCCACGGCGACGACGAGACGTCGCGTCGCAGCTGGTCCAGCCATCCCGATCTGCACGGCCTGTTGTCCGCCTCCATGAGGTAGATGTAGTCGTAGTCCTTTTGCAACCTGTATGGGAAATCGCTTTCAAGAAATAATCACTGATTGTGTCGAGGTACCGATAAAAGTCAAACAGCTTGAAAAACATCAGGGACGCGCCCGCGGGGTACCGATCTTCTTCTGGTGTGAGAAGTGCCGATAGGAACGAAACATGGCCAAAGCAGCGGTCGGCCGCAGGTACAGCCGCAATTACTACAGCGGTCCTATTTTTTATTTCTTCTAAACAAAGGACGAGCATACCTTTCTTGAGCCTGCTCACGATCGCCGGCGCGTGCTGCAGATCCCTGTGAAAGTAAAACACGAGATCGGTCGAGTGGTTGTTGCGCACGGCATCGCTGCACGGGCTGAATCGGGTCCAGGTCAGCAAATTGGCCTCGACAGCATCAATCTCTGCGGCGATAAAGGGCGCGACAACCGCTATCCTTCTGCTTCCGATCGACGATGACGGCGCCCCCTCCCCTTGATCACGACAGAGCGGGGCGACGGGGATCCGCCACAGCAGCAGCACAACAAGCACAACACTGACCGCAAGTTGGGACGTCCCAAGCATGTACGGGTACATCACTGCGTGAAAATGTGTCTTCTGATTTTACTCAACAGCGGGCTGCGATGGAAGAGGTCGACAACATTGTGCTCGTGTCTCTGCGCCAGATCGGCTGGTAAGGACGCATACCCCGCCCCCCCCCCGCCACCCCCGCCACTAACTTCAGCTTAATAAATAAATAAATAAGCAATCTGCCTCCGGCGATGCGCTCAATCAAAGAGTTTGCGGTGGACGACCTGGTCGAGGCCGTGGCCAAGGCGCTCAAGGTGATTGACCCGTCCAAGGAGTACCCAGCGCGCGCTCCCAAGGAGATGTCTGCGCGCTACCGTGTGGGCACGACCCTCGCCAATGCGTGCAAGGTACCCTGGTTTTTAGTTTTTTCTTTTCTCTTGTTCCTGTGTGTTGATAAGAAGGTGTCCTGACCGTAGGATCTGGGCTTCCGCGGCGAGCTCGGCTACCACCAGCTGCTTTACCCGTCCGAGAACGAGACGCGCAAGCTGCTCATGTGGCTCGTGGAGACGTTGCCCAAGACAGACCACAAGGACGACGGCGAGGTTGTCGGTATGCACAAAACCAATAAGGAGAAGCAAAGCACCTTATTCAGCCAATCTAGGCTCTGCGACGATGCTGCAGCATGCTGTCGCCTCCGAGACTGCCGAGCGCCTCAAGCAGGCGTGGGTTCCTCCGTTTGTTCTCAGCAATAGCTTGTACAAGTCGGCCGTCGGTAGCCAGTCGTGGCATTACCGTGGTACGCTGACCTTCCACGGCCCTCACACGATCGATGTCGTCGTGCCGCGAGGAGCCAGCGACCTGTCGGTGCAGGTCCCGAGAGGTATCTCTTTGTTTTTGTTTTTTAAAAAAAAGACAAAGAACTGTTTATTTAAATTTTTTGCACAGAGCTGCGCAAGTACTGGGAGACGTCGGCCTCGTTTGTGACCGCGCAGCCCCCGCAGAAGCGCGACACGGCACTGTCACTCTTTGAGCAAGAGCAGGCGGATATTGTCAAGGCGCAGGAGTGGGAGGCCGAATGGAACAAGAATGGGCTCAAGTCGGGCCTGAGCAAAGAGGTGCGCTGTTGTCTTTTCCGCTGCTATTAATGCTTTTTTATTTATTTATTTAGGAGTTCCGCCAGCGCAAGCGCACCCGTGTTCGTGGCAAGCTCAACGAGCACGTCAAGTCGGCGTATGCACGTGCCACCAAGGAGCAGCAGGATATTTTGGACCAGATGATGGCCAATGCTGGTATGGTTTATTGTCTCTTTTTTGGTCTTAATGGTGACACTGGTTGTTTCTTCGCGTGCAGGCAAGGCGTACGCTATCTCGTCGCGTTTCTCGCAGCAGGCCAAGCTCGCGGAGGAGTCGACTGTAGCTGCCGAGACGGAGGAGGAGCTTGCCCAGCGTCGCGAAGCCGAGCTGCAGGCTATGCGCGACAAGCTTGCTGAGCTGACTGTTTCCGCTGACAACCTTGACAAGGCCATGCAGACCTACGAGACCAACATCAAGCATCTCGAGAGCAAATTGCAGGAGGCCCAGCTCGAGACGAAAGATCTCGAGGCTGCATACAAGTGGAAGAAGCGTGCCTTTGACCTGCTGGACGACCCCGATAAGAACATTGCAATGCTGAAGGAGAATATCGACGCGAGCTCTGCCAGGTATTAGTTATTAAAATAAAAAAAACGCTTTTCCTAAACGTGGTAATTAAAGGATGCTTGAACTTGCCACCCAATGGGAGACACGCCGCATCCCGCTTATTCAGGCGTACCGTGAGCTCAAAGACCTCAGTGCAAACAAGATGGTAAAAAAAAATTATTTTTTTTTCTTTTCTTGTTGTTGCTGCTGCTGTTTTTAAAAAATGCCAACGTCTCCACTTAGGCCGAGTCGATGGTCAAGCTCGAAAAGATCAAGGAGTTCCGCCAGATGAGCAAGGAGCTGGCGGATGAGGCGCGCGAGCGAAACGACCTGTACAAGCAGCTGGTGGAGGAGTATGAGCGCCAGCCCAAGGACGTGCAGCGCTCGCAGTACACCGAGCGCATCATGGAAATCGTCAAGAATGTGAAAAAGCAAAACGTCGAGATCGACAAGGTTTTGCAGGACACCCGCAGCCTTCAAAAGGAGATTTCCGGACTGGTCTCCGCTCTCTCGCGCTCGTACACTGCCACTGATGAACTTGTCTTCAAGGTAATGTGCAGAGTGTGTTGGTCGTCGTTCCAACCTGTCGACAATACAACAGGATGCCAAGACAAACGACTTTAGCAAGCGCGCGTACAAGCTCCTTGTGACGGTGCACGAGACCTGCGGCGACCTGACCAAGCTCGTCGAGGAGACGGGCCAGCTACGCAACGCCTCGCGCGATCTCGAGGACAAGATTGACCAGCTCAACACGGAGAAGACCTCGCAAAACCTCCAGAAGATCCTCGAGGACTACGAGCAGGTCAAGAAGGAGAATGCCGATCTGGTCGTCGGCATCAAGAAGGCCCAGCTGGGCGTGCACTCGCAGCAATAGTCGACTTTGAGTTTTCTTTTTGTCTTAGAATGTTTTTGTTTTTTTCTCTTCCAGAAGAAGAACTGAGACCTCTCATTTGCGTTTTTTGGACAAATTTACCCCCCCTTCCCCAAATTACCCTCCAAATGTTCCTTCTCTGTGCGTGTAGTGGTGCTGCTAGTTGTGCGGGCGCTGGGGCGCACACACCTGTCGTTCACGTGCACGCCGCTGCGCTGCCCGCCCCGCAGAAAGAAAGGCTACTTGTGAAAAGGGAGGGTAAAAACGCTCCGACTTTTTTTTTTTTCCAGCAGTAAGTCTTGGTTACGACCTCTCTCTCGCTTTTTTGTTGTTGTGCCGTGTGTGCCGTGTGCGCCGTGTGCGCGGTTGGTATGTGCGCGCGTGCGTGCCTGTGTGAGCGCCCGTACACGAGACCCCACGAGCCCAGCTCTTGGTCTGTCTTTTTTTTTTTTCCTTCCTGTTTTTCATTTGGCATTCCTCATTTTTTACGCTTTTCCCACAAACAAAGCAGTCCAATGGCCACGATGACCGGCGACTTTGACTACGAGATGCAGCACCTCAACTTGCACCACGCGCCCCAGCACCAGCACCCGCACCCGCAGCACGAGCAGTCCACGCTCTACCAACCCAACGGTGGTACTGAGACAAGGGACCACTTGCCTGCGTCACATTCTGCCAGCACCTCGGGGCTGTCCTTTGGCGGCGAGCTTGAGCAGCACCACGACGCGTACCTCCCGCGACACCACCAGCAGCACCTGCAGCAGCAGCAGCAGCAGCAGCAGCATGTCTACCCGCCGGCAAAGCACCTGCCGGTCCGGCATGCAGTCAACCACGCGCCGCCACGCTACCCCCTTTCGCAACCACTGCAGCCCCACGGGCGAAGCATTAGCGCACCCACGCCCGTGGCTCCTCAGCAACAGCACCAACACCACTCAAGCAGCATTCAACATGATACCGCGTGGCACGGAAAGTCCCTCAACATTTTCAACACTGTATGTTTGCGTAAGCGTTTTTTTTTTCCCGAGTCTAAAAAAAAATTATAAACAGACAAACAACAGCTACCAGTACGAACACGAGCAGCTGCTACTGCTGCAACAACAGCAGCAGCAGCAGCACCTCTACCACGAGCAGCACCAGCACCAACACCAGCAGCTCTACCATGATGGCGGCCAATCGCTCGCGTCCAGCTTCTCGTCCGTCTCAACGACCATGAGCTCGTCCTTCTCTGCGAATGGGGGTGACTGGCCCATGGGCAGCTTTGGCATTGCACACTCGCCCTCGCCGGCGTCCTTTTCAGAGTTTGTGGACATGCCCACTCCCGTCATCGTGGACTCTGAGGAGGACGACCTGCAGGTGGACGCCGAGCCGTTTGCGCTCTTGCCGATGCAGTCCAACCACCCGGTGGCGTCGACGTTGCAGATGAGCCTCTTCAACGAGCCTCAGCTCCGCCACAACCACGGTTACTTTCATTCTGCGGCCTCGACCGCAGAGTCGTCCACCGTGAGCACGCCCGCTCCATCCAACTGGGACTTTGACGCCTCGACCACGCAACTGTCGACGTCGGCCCCGGCCTCGGGCGGCGCGCAATGGATCAAGCTGTGCAGCCACTGTCACCTCGAGCCCTGCCTGCAGGCACAAGACACCCTCTGCTCCAAGTGTGTGGTCGAGGCAGCTGCCGCGGCCGCCGATCATCATCAACAGCAGCACCAGATCCACCAGCAGCAACTCCAGGTGCAGAGGCAGAGACTCCTCCAATTCCAGCAGCAGCAGCAACAAGAGACGGACGAGGCGGGAATTGACGAACAGCTATGGAAATTCCGACTGTCGTCCCCTACTCTCGCGGCCATGTCCTCGCTCCCTGCCGGCAGCACCTCGCCTCGTCGCCACTCCGGTGGCTACAGTCCCGTCAACGTGGGCGAGAAGGGCCTGCGATTCAAGTCGTCGAGCATACTCAGCCTGTCCACGACCGCTCTGGATGCTCTTGCCAACGCCACCCTTACCTCGCCCACACGCTCGCCCAAGTCGCCATCGTCCTCGGCCGCCGCCGTTGCCGGAGCTGCAGGAGGGGGAGGAGCAGGTGGAAATGGCAACAACCGTCGCTCTGCGGGCACCTCGCCCTCGACGGATCGTCGCCGCCACTCGACCGAGATCATGTCGTCACGTCGGCTGTCACTCACGCGCACACGTAGCAGTGAAGCCCCCATGAACAGCTTTGCGATCTTTAACAATGGCGACGAACCACCGCAACTTCAGCCACTGTCCCCTCGTTGGCAGATGCAGCAACTCTACTCGCAGCAGCAGCAGCAGCAGCAGCAGCAGCCCAAGAGCGATGGCGAGGACGAGGAAGTCGGCGAGCAGCAGCAGCAGCAGCCATCGTCCAAGCCCAAGCCGCGCCAGCGACGTCGATCGTCCGCAAGCGGCGACTCGGTCCCTGCCTACGTCTTGAACAACACTGGCGACAATGACGATCCCGGAGCCAATAGCAACGGCTCTGATAACTCTGACGCGCCCCTTCGTCGCCGCGCCTCTGGATCTGGATCCACTGCGGCTACGACGACGGGTACGACGACGACGCCCTCGAGCTTGCCCAGTCGCCGCTCATCCACGTCCGGTCGCACGCGAGCGTCCGAGGTACGCACAACAACCCCGCCGCCACAAGACGGATCGACCAAGACCTCGCCTGGCTCTGTCCGCTCGCAAAAATCCAACGCGTCCACCGGCGCGGCTGCGTCATCGACCCCAGATGGCGACAGTGGGGACGTCTCGTGTACAAATTGTGGAACCCAGACGACGTCGTTGTGGCGCCGCAGCATTGACGGCACGAGCATGTGCAACGCCTGCGGCCTCTACCTCAAGCTCCATGGTATGCCGCGCCCGCTCACGATGAAGACCGATGTCATCAAGCGTCGCAACCGTAACGGGTCCTCGGCCTCTACCAACTCGCGCCAGGGTCAGAAACGATCTCGCAAGGTTCCTGCTGCCGCTGCCGCTGCCGCTGCCGCCCGTGCTGAAGCCAACGACGACTCCGAGAACAGCGACAGCGAAGACGACAGTGAGTGAAAAAAATAAACAATTCTTTTTTCATACCTCGTATATTATATATTCTTTTAATTTCTTTGCACTCCATCATTGCTACCACCGCTACTGCTATTGTACTTTCTTCTGTTCTTAACCTCAAAAAGTTTCGTCTACTGTACCTTTCTTTCTTTCACTGGACAGCTCTCCAACATTAATTATTTTTCTTCTTCAAAAAAAAACTTTGTCCCTCATAGTTTCCATAGGTTTCTGCATTTGTTCGAATGACACACGGTAATAATCTTACAGTTTTACGAAGCGCCTTCAGTTAGTAGCCTCGTGGAATGGTGAAGGACAGCGTATCTCCCGTTGCCCCCCATGACGCTCGTTCGACCTGGAATACGATGAACCAGACGATGAACGGGATTGCAAACAGGACCAAGCCGATGAGCGAGCGGTAGACGTCTGCACAATGGCATGTTGGACCCTCCCCAAAGAAAGAAATAAAAAAATAGGCTCGATACATTGTTTGACGAGCGGATTGAGCGTGGGCCTGTCGAGGATGGGCCGAAAATACAGGTAGTTTACGAGCCACAGCCACGGCAGAAACAGAAACCCGCCCAGGTACATCCGCCTCGCCGTCTGCAGGATGTCCTCGTCCTTCATCTTTTCGACCGACGGCATCGCTGTGTCTGCTGTTGAAAAATCGGGCGCCATTTACGCTCTGTGTGCTGCCCGTCACATGCCACCAGCAGCGGCCGTTCACATCGGGACGAGCGTGACGTGCGTGGCCGCGGCGCAGGGCACGATCTCGAGCCACATCGTCGCGTCGACCCTCTACGTGGGCACAGCGGGCTCTCCTGTACGACGGAATAATTCCTGGCCTCACCAAACGGTTTTTTTTTTTTGAACAGGGAACCGCGCAAAGCTGGACATTTGACACAGAGGCGATGGCCAAGGCAAGGGGGGCGGGCGGACTGGAAAACGGAGTGATGATTCCGCTGCCGACAAAGAGGGCCAGTGTCACGTTGCCCCACGGCGTGACCGACATCAAGTGTATCGCAGAGAGTGCGCTAGTCGTCGTCGCTTGCACGGACGGCTCCGTGTCCCTGTTTAACACGGCGACTGCTGCAAATTGGACGCAGACTCGAACATGGGGTGATCTGGTACGCTGGGGGGGTGTTCCTTTTTTTTTATTTTATTTTTTTTACTGACAAGAAGAAAACATTTTTAGCACAAGTTTGCAACCGGAAAGCCAGCACCAACGACCGCGCTCGCCATCCAGCCGTCCACAGGCAACATTTCCAGCGTTGGCGAGGACGGGCATATGCATGTGCTCCACGTCGAAGAGGATGCTCCCATTGCGTCCAGTACGTCCATTATTTAAGATTTTTTCTCTTTCTTCTTATTTCTCCTCTCAGAAAAAATCGACAGCTTGCCCATTGTCAAGCTGGCCTACTTTGGCACGAATGTACTAGCAGCGCTCAGCACCGGCGGGCAGCTGAAACTGTGGGATCAGCGTCAGCAGCAGCCCGTGATTGTCACAGACAGCTGGATCAAGTCTCCGCAAAAGCTAACGAGCTTGGCTAGCCACCCTGCCCAAGCCGACATTTTCGCGACCGGCAGCAAGAACGGATCTGTGCAGACGTGGGACAGACGCAACCTCTCGGGCCCCACATCGCAGGTCGGGGGCGTCCATTCGTCGGCTGTGAACGACCTCAAGTACCATCCGACCGCCCCCGAGTATATTGTCAGCGGTGGTGCGGACGGACGCGCAGCCCGCGTCGATCTGGCCATGCAAACATCCGTATCCTATGACAATGTCTTTGAGAGCACTCTCCCCGTCAACAGCGTCGACGTCCTCCCTGCCATCGACACCCTCGTCGCTGGCACAGACAGTGGAACCCTTCTCTTCCGCTCAAACTTGTCGCTGTAAAAAAAAAAAAAAAAAAAAAGAATAGATAGATGGACAGCTGATTCGGTAGGTGGAAGGAAAAGCTTAGCAAAAAAAATTAACCGGGACCAGTTGGGGTTGTTTTCCTCGATTTCTCGAAGTGCATCTCCCGATGCGGGGGTCGAACCCGCGACCGTTAGATTAAGAGTCTAACGCTCTACCGACTGAGCTAACCAGGATTCCGGTTGGAAACTCGGTCCGGACAGGTGATTTCGAACCTTTTGCGGACGAAAAAATAATCTTCTCTGAAATCGAATGTGTGAATGTGAGCCCGAAAAGTGCAAAGATGAACACTAAACCTCACTGTGAGGTTCACTTTTTGCCTTCAGTGAAGCCAGGAGTGAGTGTGTGTGCACTATTTTCTGCATCGTGTCCAACCCGGATCGGACCCTTCTAGCTGTAACAAGGTACGTTTTGGTTTACGGTGACTTTGTTGACTGACTGCACTCTCTCTGCATGTACTGCTGCCGTCACCCTACACTTCTACCTGCACACGTTCATTTCTGCACTGTTTCTTGGCTTCACTGCACTCTTTTCTGGCTGCATTCACAACTTTACTTTCGCATGTGTTGTGCAGGTTAGGTTAAAATCCACTGCCAGTATCTGAGAGGAGCGCTAAAGACGACTTGCGGAGGAGGCGGAGGAGGTGCTGCATGTGCTCGCTGCCGACGACGGCGTGGAGCAGGTACTCGTCGTCGGCAGCGAGGTCGGCGACAATGCGCAACGACTTTTCGAGGTTTCCGGGGATGTGGTCGCGGGTCTCGAAAAGGACTTGATGGAGCTGGAAGAGCAGGTGGGGGATGTAGATCTCGCGCAGGAATTCGCCCTTGGTGTTGGCGAGGAGGTTGCACTTGAGGAGGACCTCGAGTTCCTGCTGGAGACGGGTGGTCTTGGCGCGGCTCTCGTCCTGCCACTTGCGTGAGGAGGATGACTTGGACGCCTGCAGCCGCTCCCACTCGCGGAAATCGCACTGGACGGCCCTGAAGCTGACGTAGCCCTGCAGCTCGCTGGACAAGGGGCGCGTGCGCAGGTGGGCCTTGGACGGAAAGTAGCGGGCGATCGTGTCAAAGGCGTGGTCGAGGTGCTGCTTGGCCAAAAAGTACCGGATGACGGCCGCGGCCAGCTCGTCCATGTGCTCCTCGTGCTCGGGTGCAAACTTGAGCCACTCAAGGACGTCGATAAATGTGGCACTGCTCTCGCGCTCGTCGCCGCCGCCGCCGTGTCCTGACAGGGCAGGCTCGAGCGTTCCGACGACTAGGTCGAGGGCAATCTCAAACCACTCGAGGCCGTTTTGTTTGGCGAGGTTGTAGTACTTGACTTTGTCATGGCTGCCGACGGCGATGCCCTTGAGCATCCTGCTGAACTTTTTGACGCGCACGTCCTTGGGCAACTTGGTGCTGTACTTGGCCACGAGGTCGCTCATGTGCTGGTCGATCAACAGGTCCACGTACGCCCCGAGGATGTCCACCCTTTTCAGATGCAGCTCGGGGTCGGCGTCTAGCGCCTCGAATTGGGCTGCGTCCGCGTCCTGCAGATACAGGATGACGTGTGCGAGGCAGCGCAGAAATTGGGGCGACGACGGGGACGAGAGCGACGAGTGCCCGTACGTCACCATGTCCTTGACGCTGTCGAGCACAAGCGAGACCTGGACGATTCTAAAGGGGTCGTTTGCGGCGTGCCTATTGGGGGCATTGCTTAACCAAGGCTGGAGGGGGGGAGGGGGGAGAAAAAAAAAATACGTTCTCCATACAACAAGTCTGCATGCGTCGAGTTGAGGAGCGAGTGGAAAATCTGGGTGGGATCGAGAGGGGCGACCTTGGAACCGTAGTCGTGTTGCGCGGGCTCGGGGAACTGGGCTCGCGGAGTCAGGACGGCCTGGTCGACCTTGTACTCGAGCAGGGCGCTGTAGAGCGCCCAGACATGATCCTCCCAGGTGGTGCAGACAGGGGCGAGCGACTGGACGTCGCCGACGAGCAGGCCGTAGAGCGCGCGCTCGTACGTGTCCAGCGATGAGTCGCGCACCATGTTGAGGCAAACGGACTTCCACAGGCCGCGGTTGACGTTGCCCGCGGCAATGTCTGCTGCGTCCCCGGATTCTTTATTTTCTTCTCCTGTCAGTAAATAAAACTAAAACTAAAAACGAACACGAGCTTACCCAAGAGAGGATTTCGGAACTGGACGCTGCCGCGCAGGGAAGCGACGCGCCACGAGTGTCCGACGCGGCGACAGAGCTCTTCGGCGTCCTCACGCTGTCCGCGGCGCATGTACTCAAACATCACGCGCACGAGCTGCTGCTCGTACTTTTGGTCCTCGGCGTGTAGTTTGTTGTTTTGCTGGCGCAGCGGACCGTCGGGATCAAGGGAGAGTTGCTGGTGCTGGGTGTGCTTGGCATTGCTGTTTTTGGTGTGGACCCAGTGCTCGGACCGGGCATCGATTGGCTGCACGGGGGATGCGGTCGCCTCCAGCCACTCCTTGACGCACATTTGTTCCCGGAGCTGCGACGACGATGCAAAGAGCTTTTGCACAACAACGTGATCCGAGTCCAGGCTCGTTGGGGGCGTCACAGTGTCGTTCTTGCTGCCGCCGAAGCGCTCCCTGCAATGAAGAAAAGATTAGAAAGAAAAAAGAAAGGGAAAACGAGGCAACGGACGAGCTGAGCAGTCGAAGGAGCATCCATGTGTTGCGCTCGAGGAGCCACGACTGAGCATACGCTTGGGCCGCTAGGCGCTGCGCCGGTGTCCATGGGGTCGACGAGGCGGAGGAAGAGGCGGACGTGGCGCTCTCGTACTGCTTGGAGGCAATGTCCTCGTACTGCTGCAAAAGGGCCAGTGGATCTCCCGCGTGCTTGTCCAGCGCCTTCCCAAACTCCTTAGCGTCCTCGCCGAGCGCATGGACGGTAACAGCAGCAGCAGGCTCTGTGGGTGTTGCCGGTGCAGCCTCTGTCGTTGCAGCCGGGGGGGGCGCGGTGGTGGTGGTGGTGCGTCGACGTCGACTGGCGTTTGAGGCGCTCAAGGGAAGGGGCGCACCGGTCCGTTTCGCCGTTGCAGGTGTCGACGCGGTCGAGTCAACACCCATGATCGCGGGCCCAGGGCTCACCAGGAAGGCGCTCTGTGCGACTGTAGGCCAGTGTCAGAAGGAAGGTGCCCCCACCCCACCCCACCCAAAAAACGGGATTCAAACGTACAACTGCTGCGGCGAGGGTTCCGCTTGGTCGCTGGCGCGATCGGGCTAAACATGTCCAGGCTCTTCACGGCAAAGCTCGCTGGCTGCTGCTGCTGCTGCTGCGTGCCACCAAAGTTGGTCTGCTTGGACATGTAGTTGATCATTGTGTCGTCGTCGTCCAGCCCCGACGACAACCATTTCGTCGGCGGCGCGCTCATTTCCGTCGTGCCGAATGAAAACTTGTGCACCTCTCAAAAACTTTTTTTTAATACAATCCGGGAAGAAGGGGAGGGGAAGACAACGAGACAAACAAAAAAGAAGGGGCGAAGAAAAGAAAAACAGAATGAAAGAAAAAAAGGGCGATTGTACTTTTTTTTTTTTGGGAGGGTTGAAAGAATTATAAATTCTTCTCATGTTTTTAAAGGCTTAATTTACAGCGTACTTGCGGGTCCACTCACGCGCGGTTGCCTTTTTTTTTAAGTAAAAAAAAAAAAAGGTTCTGTCAGCAAATGTACAAAAAAAAAAATCGAAGAAATTACCTCGTAACGCTGGCGGTCTGTCTTGTAGGCGTGGGCGATTTCGGGGACGAGTGGGTCGTCGGGGTTGGGGTCGGTGAGCATGGAGCAAATGGAGAGGAGAACTTTGCTGATGGTCAGCGCGGGCGACCACTGGTCCCTGAGGATATCGAGACAGATGGACCCGTTCGAGTTGATGTTGGGGTGGTAGATGCGCGTGGTGAAGTTGACCTTTGGCGGCTTGAACGGGTAATCCGTAGGGAAATAGATTGTGAGGAAGAACACGCCTCCCTGGTAAGGCGAGTCACCGGGTCCCATGATGGTAGCTTGCCAGTGGAACATGTCGTCGCCGACGGGTCCAGCAGAGCACGACGATGGGGGGTCCTTGGACAGCTCTTGAAGCTCCTTTTGAATTCGTCTCAACGCCATATTTTTCTTTCCGGTGCCGGGTGGAGGGTGGTGGAGGGTGTCTCTAAAACCTGGTTCATAAAATACGAGTTAGTTTCGGAAGGAAGAAAAAAAAAAAGGTAAGGAAAACGACGGATTGTCAGGGAACCGGAAGAAAGAGAGCAGCAAAAAAAAAAAAAAAACACGACAGGGCAAGAGCGCAACGAGGAAACACTGAAGAAAAAGAGGAGCACGACGTAGGCGAGTTGGTGGGAAAGGAATTAAAAAAAAAACACTTTTCAGCAGGAAGAAGAAGAAAAAGTGTTCAACAAAAAAAAAAAAAAACAAGAGAAAAAGAAGGTACCAGCAGGACACGTCCACCGTGTTTGCTGACTAAGAATATGCCAACAACACATGCAGCATGGCACAGCGGTCGTTTAACAGCACATGGTTTTCTTCCTCTCCTCTTTTTTCTCTGTCATCAGCACAAAACAGAGTGCGACAGACACACACGACGTCCCCCACGACCCTTCTATAGTTAAATGCGGCAAATAATATAGACTATGCAAAAGCTGTGAGTACACACTGCGCGCGTACACACACACGCACACACACCGCACCCACGCACTGCACGAAGCCACGCGCGAGCGCCCAAGCAAAAGCAAAAAAAAATGTGCTTAATCACGGGTGCAGCACTGGTACATTATGGCGTATTTACTCTCCTCAGCAGCTCCTCGTAGATTGTCCAGGTGGAGGCAGTCATGAGCGATTTGCGAACGATCCGTGGCATCACGCCGCGAAAGTAGCCGGGAAGCCCCTGCTCGGACCAGATCAGCGCGACGGCGCGAGAGAACGAGGGGTACTTGGCCGGCTGCACCTGGACCCGCGTCTTGATGACATCAAACGGCTGTGTGGTGAGGGTGGCGGTGCACCCTCCTAGCAGCGCTGCGCCAAAATTGATCGAGGCGAGCGGGACAGAGGAGCTCAACCGGGGAGACTCGTCCAGTAATCGTTGGGCGGCGAGCTTGAGGCGCTCGTACGACGCGACATAGATGCCGGCATATGGCGCGTCGCGAAAGACGCTTGCGAGCGCCCCACTAAACAATCCTGCCACGTCCCCATCGAGTCAGCACATGCATACAAAGAAAGAAAAACGAAAAACCGCACCTCGTATTCCCTCGGTTCGGGTGATCGTCGCGAGCGCATCCCACGTGCTCTTGTACGGGTACAGGTTGCTCTCGTAGCGCGCCTTGACGACAGAGACGGGGTTGAGTAGTATGCCAGAGATGGCGCGCGCAGTGGCGCCCGCGGTGGCGTTCTGCAGGTTCACCAGAGTCTGGTAGCGCCGATGGTCCGCGGTCGGGTCGCCCAAGGACGGCCGCCGGTTGAGCGTTGCCATTGCCGTCTGCATCGCCCTGAGCATGGCAAAGTACATTGTCGATCCCGGCAGCGTCCGGTACACGGTCGGCATCGTCCCCCGCCACAGCGCGCGCACTCCCTCAAACCTCACAATAGTTGTAGCCGTCGTCAGCATGCCCCGCTGTGACGCCGTGCTACTGGACAGACCCTGCTGCTGCCGCGTCTTGACAACGTCCAGCGGCTGGAACACGACCGACGACGCCACGCCGCCCATCGAGCCCAAAAACCCGTGCAGCAAGGGACTTAGCTGAGACGATGATGTCATACCACGTTCAGGCCGACCATAAAAAGTGTGTGCGCCACCCAGGAAACCCGAACCTACTTTTTCTTTGCTTCCGTCTGACCCGTACGCAATGACCCGCCGCCGCAACTCGAACGTCGCCTCGCGCCCTGGTACGACGCTCTCGCTCATTGTGCGGTTTTATTAACCAAACGTAAACTGGTTCTGTTTTTGTTTTTTTTGTTCGTTTGCCCTGACGCAATCCCATCTGCCTTGGCCAAACGCGTCGGAAAAAAAAAACGTGCAGCCGCCCCTGCACCTGCTGCCGCTCGCCCCGCGGCCGCCCCCGCGGCCCGCCCCGCCGCGGCACCTGCACCGACCCCCCTGGCCCCTGCCCACACCACGTCGTCGGTCCCCATGAGCGCCCCCATGCAGCCACAGCAGCCAGGGTATCGCACGACTGACCGACAGCACCCTACTAAAATATCGTTGCTTTCCACAGCCTCTTTGCCCAGATGGCCTCGACCGCCGCTGGTGTCGCTGTTGGCTCCGCTGTTGGACACGTTGCTGGTGCCGCCATCACTGGCGTCTTCACCGGCGGCAGCTCGAGCGCCCCTGCCCCGGCGGCCGCCGCTCCCGTCGCTGCCCCCGCACCCGTCGCCGCCAACTCGTTTGGCGAGCAGCAGCCTGTATGTTTTTTTTTTTCTTTATGTTTTTTGCCGTTCTAACACGATCGTTTTGTTTTTTGTTTTTTTTTCCACAGGCGGTCTGTCGCTACGAGAAGGACTCGCTCGCGCGCTGCATCGAGGCCAACCCTGGCGACCTCTCGTACTGCCAGTCGTACCTTGACATGCTCAACGCCTGCAAGCAGAACTTTTCGTCGTCGTCCATGTACTAAACTCTAGTACGGCGGCGAGCTTGCTGCTCTTTTTCTCTTCCTCTTTCTTCTTCTGTTGTACATGGTCACTACATCACTGGAAACTATAGTCTTTGAAATTGAAGGACCTGGTCGGGTGTGACGATGCCGTCGATGAGAGCATCTGTAGCCTCGTGTGGCAGCTCGTGTCCGACCGGTGCAAGCTGTTGGGTCAAGGCGATGGCGACAAACTTTGGCATGGGCAGGCTGTGCGACTGGCTGAAGAGGGCGCACGCCTGGTGGAAGCGATCGTAGTAGCCCTTGCCGTGGCCGAGTCGATGGCCGTGCCGATCAAAGAACAGGCCGGGTGTGACAATGAGATCCAGGGTAAGACTGGGTGCGTCCAGCGCACGCGGCCGCCGTTCGGCGAGGGACGGCTCGGGGATCCCCCAAGCGTTCCTCTTGCACGTATCCAGATCGGCCAGAGAGTAGAGCTCGACCATGACCATTGTGTCCGCCGCCTTGTCGATCACGGGCACGAGCACTCGCTTGCCTGGTTAGGGACAGCCGAGGGTTTTTTGTAACTTTACAGCCCGGTGAGTCGGTACCTGACGAAAAGCAGTGCTGGAGAACGTCGTGTGTGGCCGCCTCCGCCTTGGGCATGTTTAGGTACACGCTGACGACCTTGCTCGACTGGAACACGGGCAACTGCGTTAGCCGCAGGGCAATCTGCGAGCTCTGCTGGTCTATCTCTGCCTCTGTCAGCTTGGACAGCGAAGCGCGCACAGCCTTTCTCAGGGCTGCCTTTGCCAGTTTTTGTGACGACATTTGGCCCACCGCCTGGGCTGGAAAAGAAGAAAAATAGGGGGCGAGAGAGCAGAGAGCAAAAAAAAAAAAAAAAAAAAAAAATTAACCGGGACCAGTTGGGGTTGTTTTTCCTCGATTTCTCGAGGTGCATCTCCCGATGCGGGGGTCGAACCCGCGACCGTTAGATTAAGAGTCTAACGCTCTACCGACTGAGCTAACCAGGATTCCGGCTGGTGTTGGCGACCGTGGGAAAATTCGAAGAACCGTTTGCCGGCTAACGTCCTGCCGACAAAAAGCGATGCAATCGATTGCACATGCCGCAGGGCGACAGGTCGGCGTGCCTTCGCTGCGAAAAGGCCTGCTGGAACCATGGCGAGAGGCTGTGCTCGGCCGAGGTGTGCCACTCAAGGTGCTGGGCGACGTCGCCGTCTTGCAGGCGGTCGCGGACCAGCTCAGCGACGGATCGGGTGGACTGGGATGTGGCGTCGATAGCTGCCATAGGGTGCGGGAGGTACTCGGCAACGTTGGGGGCGCCGACGTAGATCGGTATGGCGCCAGCGGCGAGGGGGCGCCAGAGCTTTTCGGTGATGTAGTCGCGAGCGATCGAGTTTTCGTGGGCAATCACAAACTTGTACTTGCCCAGGAGGAGGCGTTGCTCAAGGACGGGGTTGCCGCGGGACTGCGCGTACTCGTGCGCCGAGAGGATGCTGGCGGCGTCGCGGTTGTGCAGGCACGCGCCCACCGAGTCCACGGCCACGACCGTCATAAACATCTTGACAAACGTGATCCTGTTGGCGACATCGTGGCAGTTGCTGGCCAGGAAGAGAACGCTGCCCGGCCGTGCACTCCACGCGTCGACCAGTGCCGCAGTCGTCGCCGTGCTAGTCGTGTAGTTGCTCATCGCGCCCTCGAGAAAGTACACGGACTGCTCGTTGAAAACCGACTTGTCGTACCCGATCGTCCAGTTAAACCGTCGCAGCAGATCCGCCTCACCCGCGAACGGGTGCACCGCCAACGACTCGCCCGAAAACTCGTACAGCCACGCAGACGATCGACGGCTGTCGCCGTTGAGGAGGCTGCTGAGGGCGTCAAAAAATGTCGCGTCGACACGAAAGCGGCCATCAAACACGACCGACTTTGCGGCTGCTGTTGCGGTCGACTCGGAGATGGCGGCCACGAGGGTCTTATGCTGCCGGCATTGATAGTGGAACGATCGCGCGACGACACACGAGAACGGCGTCGGGGTCGCCGACGTCAATAGAGCACAGGGCAGATGGGTGCAGTTCCATGCGTGGACGCCCGCGCGCCAGTACGTCTGGCAAAATCCCGCGACGAGTTTGTCCAGCCGCCTGGGCACCTCGCACAGCGCCGCCTGCGACGTCGTCTTGGTGCGCCGCAGGACCCGTGCGATCTCGCCCATGTCAATGTAGTCGACCAAGGGAAACACTGTCAAAAAATTGGTTATTTTTCCCGTCAAATGTGAAGCGGCTCACCTTGATCGGCCGGGGTCAGATCGAGCGGGTGCATGGCGGGCCGAGCGTAGAGGGATCGGCCACGGTCATTGATGCGCTCGTGCAGTTGGTTGGACTTGATGGCGGAGACGTGGGCGTGGAAGGAGCGCACCGAGATGCACGGGTTGCTGACGGTATAGCCGGCCTCGTGTTCAAACTCGTACATGAGCCGATTCTCGTAGCCCCACGCGCCCACGGGGAAGCGCGTCGCCTCGAGCAGTGCGTCGGGCACGGGCACGGCAAAAATGAACGAGTCATGGCTGCCCTGGTACGCGGGGCTGCACATGGACGGTTTGCGCATCGAGCTACCAAACTCCCATCGTGACAGGGCGTACATGACCCTCTTCCTGCTCTGCAGCTCGGGGTCCTCGGCGATGAACCTGAGCGAGCCGTCAAAGACAATGTCGGTGTTGGCGAGGATCACGACCACACTCGAGCCATAGTGGCGGTAGCGGTTGGCGACGGCGAGGGCATCAGACACGTTCATGCGGCCCGGGTGGCCCTGGTAAAAAAACTGGACATACTCGTCCCAGGCACCGTCGTCGGCCGCCGGTCCGAGATCAGGATCACCATCACCTGTGCTGCCGTCATGCACCAGCACCAACTCCAGCCGGACCCTGTCCGTGTCCCACAGTCGCTGAGCCAGCTGCACGTTGGACGCCAGCGCACCATGCAGCTCGTCGCGCCTGCGCTCGCTCGTTTCGTTGTACCACGGCACGAGCAGGATCAGTCGTGCCTTTTTTGTTGTGACTGGGGCACTGTTGCCTGTAGTGGTGGCCGCAAACGGCGTCGGCGCCAGGTCGCCAGAGGACGGCTCCAGGCCCATGCTCATCCATGCCAGCCACACGGTCACAGCGAGAGACCCGACCGCGGCAAACGAGAGGAGCACTCGGAGATGACGCCTCATGAAAATCACCGCTGAAGCAAAGTAACCCTTTGTCTGCAATTTGTCGTTCCTGTCTGTACATCGCTCACAGGGACCGTCTCTGTCGCTTTGCGTACGAACTGGTCGAGTGGATCCTCAAGAAGCATCACGTCCAAGTCGTAGTCGTCAATCAAACCTCATCCATTGGAATCAACAATCCACAAGACATACAGCGCGAACTGGCCGACGATCTCCTGGCCATCACCAACCACTTTGTCGCCGAGAACAACAGACTCCGATCGGCCACCAATCGTCGTCGCCGTCGCGCTCAACAGAACCAACAAGACAGGAGTGTTTCTATTTATTTTTTTAAAAAAAATTCAGTTTTTTTTTATTTATCAAGAACCACGAGCACTGCTGCTCGTGATGCGGGGGGAAACCCCTGAGGCTGCCTCGGGCCCGGAGAAAGGCACAGACTGCTAGACAGTGACACACAATGGGTAGATTAGTATAAAAATTGTGCTTTTGTAAGAGGCGCCCCACCGAGTGTTTTACTTTTCTCGGAAACTTGAAACCAAAAAAAAAAAAAAAAAAAACAACTAAAGAAAGAGGACGAGAGAGGCGGGACAGGTGAAAGAAAAAAACCAGGATGAAAACAATCAAATTTAGAGACCGCTTTTTTTTTTCCTGCTCTTCACTTTTTGACATCCTTCTTCTTCTTGGTGAAGATCTGGGTGCTGACGCCGCCGTCGACGGTTGAGAACTGGATCTCACGGAACGTGTCTTGGTCAATCTTGTAGTCAAAGCTGCAACAATAAGTACAATAAATAAATAAGCAACTAAAAATAACGTGAGCACCAATACCTGTTGGCGAACGTCAAGACAATGTCCGAGCCCTTCTTGGTCGCAAAATTTTCGACAATCTTGCTCACGATCTCGGTCTTCTTATTGGACACGAGCAAGTAGTCGTACTCCTTGGGCACGTGGAGGCAGAAAAAGTTGTCGGGCAGTTTGCTCATGCGGATCTCGCCCAATTCCTGGGCGGAAAAGCAACAATAAGACAGGGGCGGGAGAAACGGGCTCATCGTACCAAAAGCTCGATGCGTCTCTTCACCTTGTAGCTTCCCGGATCAATGTTGTACACTGCCGACTCTACGGTCGTCAGATTTTTTTGAGAAATAAAAATAACCACCTGATGCATTCTCTTACCTGTTACGAGGAGGATGCGCTCCTGCATCTTGTTGCGCTTGTTGATCTTGATGACGACGTCCGAGAACGCAATCGTCGAGTCACCTGCCAAGCGGTGAGGTGAGGGGAAACAAGTCAACGCGCCGAGTTTACCGTGTTTGGCCATCACCTTCATGATGGCCGGGTTGGTCGCCAGGTTCAAGTAGTCGCCCAGAAACATCTTGAGCCCACTTGAGCGCCGGCGCTCCTTCTGGCCCATGAAGAGCTTGGCCTCGCCACCACCCTCCTGACATGAGGAAAAGAAAAAAAAAAAGTGGTCGGTGTGGATTGTTTACGACGAGATTAAACGTGGCGATTGGGGAGTAAAACGGATCAGTAACCGGTATGAGAAGCAGCGAGTGGTTAGCAGGAAGGTACCTTGCTCTGTCCAGAGTCCGGTACCACCACCGAGAGGGTCTCGACGTCGTCGTCTGACATTTGCTGTACCCCTTGAGCGCGCTTTGGAAATTGGGGCACACTGGGTTGAATGATGGACGCTCTTTTTTTTTTTTTTTCAGTTCGAGCAACTCACGAACATGACGTCGTGGCTCAAAAACGTGTTTGGCGGCGACGCCCAGGTTGCGCCGCAAGAGGACGAGGAGAGCCTGATATCGATGAACCGCATCAGCAAGATATTCAGCAGGGACGAAGGCGCCACAGCAGCGACTCCGGCACCCGAACCGGGAGGAGGGCTAACGGGACGCATCAGCCGCATGTTTCAAGGTGGCGGTGAGAACGCAGAGCCATCGCCGCAGCGTGACGGCATGCTTGCGATGCTCGGGGTATTCTTTCATCGCTGGCCCTTTTTTCTTATTTTAAATTTTATTTTAAAATTGGCCACGCTGGCAGTTTCAGCAAACCAAGGACTTTTGCGGCTTTCAGCTCACCTGGAAGGAGAGGATATACGGGTGCCTGATCACGGCTGCGGTGGGGCTTATCACAACCGGGCTTTCCATCCTTGCGCTGTTTATGTGGCAGTTTGTCGCGTTCGGCGTACTCTACTCGTTCGGCTCGATCTGCTCAATCTGCTGCACGGGCTTCCTCGTCGGCCCCATGACCCAGCTTAAGTGGATGTTCAAGCAGCGGCGCATCTTTGCCACCCTTGGGTACATTGGCTCGATCATCCTCACATTCATCGCCGCCTTTGTCGTCAATAATTTCATCGCGGTCCTCTTTTGCGTCATTCTCCAGTTTGCTGCCCTTGGCTACGTACGTCCCTCTAAACTGGAAAGTGCTAACCGCGATTTCATTTCATTTTTACCAGTATATCTACACATACATCGTGCCCTTTGGATAAAAGTAGAGGAACTTTTGTAAAAAACCGATGCGTTTCTGCATTAAAAGCTATTTCTTTAAAAAGCACGTACATGAGTGACTCAGCAGTGCATGAACAAGTCTGCAAGCCGATGCCCAAGCGAACCCCTCCTGCGAATGTTGGCGTACGTTCCTTCAAACGTAAGCTGTGCGCCCGCTCACGTCAAATTCTCCCTATAGCTCAGTTGGTAGAGCGCGAGACTGTAGTTGTCAATAATAAAGTCATCTTGATGTCACTGGTTCGATTCCGGTTGGGGAGATTTTTTTTTTTTGTGCAAGAATTTTTTATTTTTTTTCTGCGGTTGCCGCCTTCCCCACTCAACCGCCCCGCACTCAACCCCCCACTCAACCGCCCCGCACCCAGCGTCCCACCCACCCCACCCACCTTCGCACCTTCCCTTCCGGCACTCGCGCCTCATCAAGCCAACTATTTCAGCACTGAAAAAAAAAATGCTTTTTGGAATTTATTTTTTTGGCCCTCCTACGTACCTTTCAATTTGAACATCGACTCTCAAGCACCAATGCAACCAAACACGTTTTTCACGAGACCAGTGGGGGAAAAAAGTGAAGAAAAAAAAAATCTCCCCAACCGGAATCGAACCAGTGACATCAAGATGACGTTATGAACTACTACAGTCTCGCGCTCTACCAACTGAGCTATAGGGAGGACAGATTACAAATCGACGTCTATGTGCGCTCCAAGGAAGGTTCGCACTTTTTTAGAAGAACATGCTTCGGAACGTCCTCCTCGGCCACAGCCGCAGCTTTTCGCGTCTCGCGTCGGCTGCCTCTGCAGATGGCTTGCCCAAGTTTTACATTGTGGATACGACTCTGCGCGAGGGCGAGCAGTTTGCGACGACCGAGTTCACGCGCCAAGACCGCGTGTACATTGCCCACGTGCTCGACAAGATCGGTGTCGACTACATTGAGCTGGTCAACCCTGCCGCGAGCATGCAGGCCGTGCGCGACTGCGAGGCGATCGCGCGCCTCAACCTCAAGTCCAAGATCCTCACGCACACGCGCTGCAACATGAGCGACGTCAAGACGGCCGTCGAGACGGGTGTGCAGGGTGTCAATCTGTACATGGCCACGTCCTCGCTCCTGCGCCAGCACTCGCACGGCAAGGGCATCGATGCAATCATCGACATTGCCTCCGAGGTCATCAAGTACGTCAAGAGCCACGGGCTGGAGGTGCGCTTCAGCTGCGAGGACACCTTTCGCTCAGACAAGACGGACCTCTTGCGCATCTACGGGGTACGTAGATCGTGGCGTTTAGCTGTTCAACCTTTGTTTTCTTCCTTTGTTTCTTTTCTTTCGCGCAGGCGGTCGACAAGCTGGGCGTGGATCGAGTGGGATTGGCCGACACGGTGGGTGTGGCCACACCCTTCCAGGTGTACGACACGGTCAAGGCCGTGCGCGACATCCTCAAGCCCACCACGGGCATCGAGTTCCACACGCACGACGACACTGGCTGCTGCATTGCCAACGCATACGTCGCCCTCGAGGCTGGTGCGACCCACATTGACACATGTGTCCTTGGCATTGGCGAGGTGACTTTTTCTCTTTTTTCTTTTTCTTTTTCTTGGTAAATTTAAAATTAAAAAAAAAAAAAACACTTGCCGAAACCAGAGAAACGGCATCACCCCCCTCGGCGGCTTCCTCGCTCGCATGTACACGATCAACAAGGACCACGTCAAGTCTCGCTACGACCTGACGATGCTGCGCTCGCTGGAAAAGTACGTTGCCCAGGCGGCCGAGATCACGATCCCGTTCAACAACTACATCACGGGCTCGAGCGCGTTCACGCACAAGGCCGGCGTGCACTCCAAGGCCGTGATGGCCAACCCGGGTGCGTACGAGGTCATTGACCCAGCAGACTTTGGTGTCGAGCGCCGCATCCAGTTTGCTCACCGCCTCACTGGCTGGAACGCAATGGCCCACCGCGCCAAGCAGCTCGGCCTCGACGTGTCGGACGACCAGATCAAGGCCGCCACAACCAAGATCAAGAACCTGGCCGATCAGCAGTCGATCACGATGGACCAGGTCGACGCCATCCTCATGCGCCTCGCCACGGGACCGCGCACCTCTAGCTCCCAATTCATGACCGTCTCGACCACCCAGACCACGCCCGAGCTCAAGCAGGCCGCCGAGATTGCCCGCGCGGCCCTCGCCAAGTACGAGGCCGCCCTCGCCATGGAGGCCGTCGAGGGCCTGGACAAGAACAAGCCCATAGGTACGCCAAGCACAGATGGATGAGTGCAAGTTAAATTTATTATTATTTTTTTTTTTTTTGTGCGTGTGTGCGGCTGGTGGGATAGACACGCGACCAACGACTGCGGTGCGCGTCCAGGGTCACCTGCTGGACAAGGCCTTGCTCAATCGTCTGCTTGACATTGCCGTCGACAGCCCGTGCGACTTTGAGGTGGAGGATCTCGTTGTCGCGCCCAGCAATGATCTGCACTCTACCGCGGTGATCCGCCTCTGGGGCACCGCCCAGTCCGATCTGGACACGACGGTCAAGATCATGAACCAGCTCGTCGAGGGCAACGCGCCCATCGCCGAGTGCACACTCACTATCGTCGACACGCACAGTGGCACCGCCAAGCTCCAAGACGATCTTCCTCTCTAGCTCGTAACCGTCGGAAAGGGGTTGTGCACCCCGGTTACTTGTAAAAAAAAAAAAAATCAAAGCAGTGCCAAGTACACTCCCAAAAAAAAAAAAAGAACATGCGTTTCTGCGTTCAACATAGACGCAAAAGCTCGGTGGCCCCGGCACGAACGAGGAAGGTTGTATCGATGGGCTTGTCGAGCACGGGCACGTCCGCCTGCTGGACCTTGGTGTTGGCGTACTGCTGGTACGATCGTTCGCGCGGCATCTGGTGCTCAAAGTCCTCTATGGGCGACGCGGACGCGTGGAACTCAAACACGACCTGGCCCGTCGTTGTAAACCGCTCAAACAGCGTCATGAAGATGATCGACGACCGCGTCAGGTGGTAGTCTGACGTGACCACGATCAGCCGCAGTGGGTCCTTGGCGCTGTTGGCGTCACTGATCTGTGGCGCGACGAGGTGCCCCGTAAGCCGCAGCAGGTGCATCGTGTAGATGGCGTTTTCGCGCGTCGTCGTGCTCGCGTCCTCCTGTAGCGTCTCCACTCCGGCCGCCAGCGTGTCGGCCGCGTTGCTCGTCCACCACCCGTTCATAATGTGCGCCTCGGGCGGCCGTGCACCCTCGCCCAGACCGCCACTAAACAGCACCTTGGTCCGCGTCGGGTCCGGCTGCCGGCGCACGAGCTCCCTCGCCTTCTCCAGCCGCGCACGCAGCACGGGGCACGGCGCCGGCAGGATATGCGGCGGCTGTGCGGGCATCGGCTGCGCCCAGCCCAGGACAATGACAACCGACGTCATTCCCTGGGGATGGTGTGTTACGAAAATGTGGAGGCGTGCGCCACATGCCTTTCTGGCTCGGACGGCAGTGACCTCTGCGGGAACACGGGCGGCGACCAAATTGGCTGCTGCGCCCCATGCGGCTGCTACGCCTACTGCATCCGCGCCCCTTGCGGCAGATGCACCCGCTGCGAGGTCAATTGCAGACGAGGTCAGGCAAGTGCTCCTCAGGAAGGACCAGAAGGGAGAGGTGGCCAACTACTACATCCAGCTCGCGTACCAGATGATCGCGGACGGTACGCTGACGCTGGACGCACGCCTGATCGACGGGCTGCGGCTGCAGAGCTGGCGGATGCATGCAAACGACCGCATCCGGCTGCTGTACTTTGAGCGCAGGTTGGGCATGAGGGTGAGGGCCAAGGATCTAAGGCACGCCATTTATATGACGTCGGGCAACCCGCAACCCGACAACGTCTTTGCACTCTACGTCGAGTTTGTCATGAACAACGTCGAGGCCCCGCCCGAGCTCCTGACGATGGTGCTCTCGGCGCTGCTGTCCCAACGGCGCACAAAGGGCAGCTATTTCGAACAGTTCCTGGACGACTGCACAAGGATGACCATCGACAGGAGCAAGTGGATCAGCCTGGCACAGAGCGCCCTCGACGCCCACCCACCGCTCGACCCAGCCAACCTCGAAAAGCTGTTTGTCCTGGCCAAAGCGTCCAAGGGCTACCTCACGGCCGAAAACGTCCTGTACTCGCACTCGAGGAACGCACACCCCGCCATCCTAGACCTGGTCCAGAGCACGCCCCTCGACAATGGTGAGGCCAACGCCGGGGCCATCGTGGGGCTCCTCAAGAGAAAAGAGGTTGCGATTGCGTCGCACCTGTGGGACAAGGTCTGCGCCACCGTCACCAACGAGACGTCACTGGCACACATCCTGCACAAACTGTGCGAGCTCGATCGACCCGAATCGCTCCGTCACATGTCCAGGGCGTTTGCCTCCAAAGTCATCAACCAGGTACTTGTCACTGCAAAAGTATTATGCTCTCTCATTGGGTTATTTCCCAGATTGATAAACGAAGGATCGTACCAAAGGAAAAGATCCTTTGCGGCGCGATGATGGACGCCTTCAATTTCACCGGCCAGCCCTCCAGACTAAAGAGCCTGTACGAGGTCCTGACGTCGCCAAGCTCCAGCGTCACGATGGACTCGCTCATGTTTGGCTGGTACCTGGACGCCCTCCACAAGTCTGGGCAGTACAACGATGCTGTCGCGGCGGCCGAGGCCATGCTCGATTCTGGTGTCGTCAAGCTCGACAGCGCCATGTGCGAGCGCATCCTCCGCCTCTTTCTCAAGATCAACTACCTCGAAGGCGTCCACTCCCTGTACGCAAAGATGACTGCTCTGTCGATCACGCCCAGCAACCGGTCCCTATCGATCATCGTGAGCGCGTTCCTCGCAGACAATAATGTCGAGGGCGCCAACGACTTTGTCCGTCAGACGGGGAAACTAAATGCCAAGAGTTCACCAGACGTTTGGCCCATGCTCACACAGCTCATCCGTGCCAAAGGCCAGACCGGCGACGTTGAGGGTGCATACAGGCTCTTTAAGCAGGCCTGTGGGATCCAAGAACCAACCTTGCAAAGCTACGTCGCCATTCTCATCCCGCTCCTCGATTCCATGCGCCACCAAAGTCTTGCCTACCAAGTACAGGCAGAGTAAAATTGAAAAAACAATCTAAACTCGTTGCTTGCAGGTGTTTGAGACCCTGGTCAAACAGTATCCAAAGTTGCACTCGGACGTTCTCAGCGCCTACATCCACCTGCTCAAGACAGCCGGTGCGCCCCTCGAAACAGTCTTTGTCACTCTCCAAACCGCCGCATCGTGGAAGCGCCCCGCAGGGCTCGACAAGTATTCACAGACAGCGACGCCAAGGCTCGCCATTCCCATGTGGCCAAGGAGCGCCAACGCCATCCAGCTCAATGCGGCCATTTACTCTGCCCTGCTTGGCTATTGCTATACCCTGACCACTCCCGAGGAGCAGCTGTCCGTCGCACGGTATCGGTCGAGCTTTTTGTTCTAGGTTGTTGTTGTTTTTTTCTTTCTAATTTTGTTTCTAGCGAACTGTGGAAAGACATGACGAAGAACAACCTCATCGTACCAAACGCAGGTTCGTACGCTCACATGATGGACTATCTGGGGCAAGCTGGCTTGCTTGACGAGGTTTGGACCACGTATCAGCAAATGCTCGCGCAGCAGATCGCCCCGACCCTATGGATCGTCGAAAAGCTACTCAAGCTTTTCGGCAATGTATATTTTCCTCCCGTTATTTATTTTTTTTAAAAAAATAACGTAAACCACAGGCCAAGAAGCACAACCGAGTCGAGACTCTGTACGAACACCTCGTCCTGTACCGCCTGCGACCGACCAAGAAGACGTTCAAGATCGTCACCGAGCACTGCAACATGGATCCCACGGCGGTGTCGTCCCACTTTGAAAGGCTCCATCGCGAGCTCGACATGGGCGCGAGCAAGAACGAGCAGCGCGGCTCCTTCATCGAAAGACTCTGGCCCGTTAAAGCCGTCGACAAGGAACGCGCCAAGGTCCACGTCCTCGCCGATCGAGTCCTCAACAAGATATCTTGAGTGCACATGACAAACAATAAATTAATAGGTGCGCCGCTGATGTACCGGTCGGGGCAGGTTGGGTTGGTCGACGTGCGCGGAAGAGATTGTTGTTACGGCTTGGGCGGGGGGCGGGAACCCGAGCAGGCGGATTGGCCAAACGGGGTGGTCGATGTGTTGCAACGACACGCCTGGTGTAAATAATTTTTACAGAGTGAAAACCAATAATCGTGAATGGCACCTTTGAGGACGTTGGCGTTGGTCCACGCCTTGTATGGTGAGGGCGGCTGGTAGAGCTGAGCAATCTCGACCGCCCGCGATCGAAAGCCTTGCAAATCGGGGCCTCGGCAGGACGCGACGATGGTGGCGCGACCAGACTCGTACGAGACAAAGAAAATGAGGCCGATCGCGAGACGGCCTCCGCCCGGCTGTCGGCAGACGAGCTCGGCAAAGACAGCGACGGATCGCTCTTGTCGGACGTCGCAGAGGAGCTCGAGGGAAAAGGACACGAGGCGCAGTGCTGGGTCGACCTCGTGCACGTACAGACCAATGAACGTTGCGGCCATAAACCGCAGGTTGACGATGTGGAACGGCGGCACACCCCTAACGACAGTGTCGCAGTCGATATTCCACAGCGTGCTCGCGGATCGCTCGATCTGGACCAGCAGCGGCGGCCTGGTCGTGCCGTCCGCCGCCGCAACAGACGACGACGCAAAGACAAAGTCAATGTCGTCGCCCGTGTCCATGGCGATCCATCCGCTGGCGGTGGCGATCATTGTCAGTGCCAGTGACGATGAGGACGGCGACGACTCCAGCGAGTAGTGAGTGACAAAGCGGACCGGTTGCTGGTGTTGCTGCTGCTGGGGATCCAGTGGCGACCTCAAACACACAAAGAAGCGGTGCGTCACCCCGCTGTCCTCGAAGGAGCCGCGCACGTAGAAGAAGGCGCCACCGTCCATCACGCTCAGCACCGTCGACACCATCCCCTGCGGGCCATGCAGCAGCTCGACGTGCGCCACACGGGACATTGGCAGCCCGACCGTGTCCATCTGCCAGCAATCGAGCTCGATGACGGCCGCTCCGTCCACCACGGTCCGGTAGCCCAGCAGATGCGTGCCCCCCGTGAAGCCCAGCAGCACTGCGCTCTTCATCGTTCCGTCCGCGTCGAGCACCTGCTCGATCGGGACCGTCACTCGCATCGGTTGTCGGCAGCCGCCGTGTTCACGTTGCCGAATAACTTTGGCAAGCATTTATTTTTTGAAAATTTGGCGGGGTCTCTCTGTCTTGGTGTGTATACACAGTGTTTGTTCATGATTCTACTCGTCAAAGGTGTAGACGGGGCCTGGCTCATTGTCGTCGACATCTTCCTCCTATTGTGAAACGTAATAAATATTGTGCAACGAAGGGAAGGGGAAAAACACTTACAAATTGGGACGACGCTTGCGACAACGGCTCGGGCTGAGTCAGCGGTGCAGACGAGGCAGACGACGAGGAAAAGGAGGTGGCGGGCGTCTTCTTGGGGGTGGCCGATCGTGGATCCCTCTTCTTTTGGGGAGTGGAGGACAGTGGGGCAGCAAAGCCGTCCTGAGAAAGCATCTGGCTCGAAAACGGAATGCCGTATGACACTTGCGAGAGCGCCTCCACACCGATCGAGAGCATCGAGTCGCGAGCGTTGTATCCGGACTGCTGCGAGAGCTGCTGCTGCGACAACTCGTCGTGGCTGGGTCCCTTGGCCCTGGCCGCGCGTTCCCTCTCGCGAACTAATCATTCACATTTGTTAAATAAATTTAAAAAAAGGGGGATAAAAAGAATGTACGCTCGCGGTCACGCTCACGCTGCTCGCGCTCGCTGCGAACAGGATCGCGCTCAGACATGAGGCTGGGACCGGCCACTGTACACACACGTGCACAACAATTTAAATAAAATGAAATAATTCACATTGAACTGTGTACTGTGATCATCGGGGTTTCGGCGGGGGCCTCTACGCTCACGGGACTGGAACTGGAGGGCCGACTGCTTGAGATTATTGAGGGCGCCCTCGACAAGGACGTTTTCGCGCTTGTAGAAGGAGAGAAGGTGGCGCCAGAGCGAGTGCTCCGACAAAAGCTTTGGGTTGCCAATCACCACAACACCGTAGCGCCCACGTGTGAGGCCGACGTTGAGGCGGCGGGGATCGCTCAGGAAACCAATGCCCTTGGAGCGCACGCACGACAGGATGATATAGTCCTTCTCGCGGCCCTGGAACGCGTCGACAGAGGCGACCTCAATGTCCTTGTACAGGTCCTTGCGCATGGCACCGTTGTTTTGCATGTACCAGACGAGGTAGGCACGCTGGCCCTCATAGGGCGTGATGATGCCAATCTGCTCGGGCATGACTCCAGACTTTAGGAAACGCGAAACGACCTTTTCGCAGTTTGCGGCCTCGGCACTAGAGAAAAGATTAAAAAACGTAAGAGAAAAAACGTTTTTTTTTTATTAAAAAAAAAAAAAGAAGGCATCTGTACCGATTGAGATACGAGGTACCCGAGGCAGCAATCTCCTCCTGACCGATCGTGCTGTAAAACATCATGGGCCTTTCTGGGACGGGCCACGGGAACTCGACGCGCGGGCGGAGACGCTCGTTGGCCGTGACACCGTTCTGGAGAGAGCCCTCGTAAAAGTAGTCTGAAGGGAAAGCCGACAGGCACGGATGCATGCGGTACTGAACCTCGAGGCGGATCGGCCGGATGCGCAGCGTGACCATGCGCTCAAAGAGCGAGCGCGAAAATCCTGCCTTGGCCGCGGCCTTGTTCATGACCACGGGGCCGAGCTGTTGGTGATCACCGACGAGGATGACCTGGCGCGAGCCCATGACGAGCGGGATCAGGCACTCGGGCTCGGTGGCCTGTGTCGCCTCGTCGATCAGGACCGTGCGGAACTTGACGCCAGACAACCGCACGTCGCCCGCGCCTACGCACGTGCAGCAAATAACGTCTGCATTCTTGAGGATCTCCTTTTCGCAGATGCGTCGCAGTGTCACAAAGCGCTTCTCGTCGCTGGAGGACAACTCGCCCTGCTCCTCCTTGAGCTGGATGAGCTTTTGCAGCTCGGGCATGGTGTCGTTGAGTTTGATCTACCACACGGCATAGCTTTATTGCTTTGTTTCCTTATTGTTTCTCTAGTGGTTACCTGCTCGCTGAGGCTCAGGAAAGACACGGCCGAGACCATTCCCTCGCGTGACTTGGCGGTAAGACGGACGACCTTGAGGCCCGTCATGTGGATCTTCTCACACAAGTGGTCCACGGCAACGTTGCTGGGAGCGCACACGAGGACTTGGCCCGCGTTCTGTTTGGACAAGTGGTAGACAAGCGCGGCCGACGTCACCGTCTTGCCCGTGCCGGGAGGGCCCTGGATGAGGCTGACCGAGCGTTGGAGCACCTGAGAAATGGCGTATATTTGCGAGTGGTTGAGTTCGGGGAGGTTGGGTGCGTTGAATCTGTATGTCCGTCTTAGTTTCATCTCCTTGCGCCCGTCCCCTTCTCCGTACCGCTTTGGCAGCTGTATACGCACTGCAGGGGGCTCGACGTCGTGTCCGAGGAGGACATGGTAGACGTAACCGCTGGCCGAGTTTTCGTCCACGGCAAAGGTCTTGAGGGCGTTCTGCATCCTGTCATAGGACGTCGACTTCCACATGAAATCCACGTGGTAGCCCATCTTGGCGTCGGGCGGCGACGACTCGTTCCACCTGAGCTCAAGTCCAACCTCTTGAGACTTGTCTGTGGGGAGAGTTTAAAGTATTATTTTCTTTTTTTATAAAAAAAGAGAGCACGTACTATCGGGTATCTTGATCACGTTGCCGTTCCCTTGCCATGACTTGAACAAGTGGTCGCCAGGGTAGCGCAAGCAGAGTTCGTCACCACAGGCGAGCTTGATATCGCTGTCCTCCATTGGGAAGACAAAATACGCAACGCGCTTCTTGTTGAGCCCCGTCTCCCATCGCACGGTAATGTTGTCGCGGGTCTGGGTCTCTTTGAGCTTGCGGTCATAGTCGGCCTCCATCTTGACGAGCGGCCCAAACATGTTTTGGTAAACGTACGCGTCCTCAAACTGGAGTGGCAAGGGCTCGACCTCGTCTTCGGCCGTTGGCCTTTCCAGGTCCTCCACGACCGCGTTCGGGTTCTCCTTCCACAAGTCCTCCAGTTTACTGATCTGAGTCGAGGTGAGGTGGCGGGCGCGCTGCTTCTCCTGCTTTGTGGGCGCCTTGACGAGCCAGTCGAGGAAGGCTCGGTCGTCAATCAACGGCGTCCACTGCGTGGGGTCCCAGTTGAGGTCCCGGTTGCCCGACATGGCCGCGCACGGCTGTCTGTGGTTGCGTGTGTTGTTTAGCGTGGTGGTTTCCTTTTTTCAGGAGAGGGGGGG
>Ga0302233_10000510_pt1 | contig 31996 bp, 23 predicted proteins | sample II_Palsa_N3_1_FD_193516 | JGI IMG/M metagenome (GOLD analysis project Ga0302233, IMG submission 193516) | Peat permafrost microbial communities from Stordalen Mire near Abisko, Sweden - II_Palsa_N3_1 | ecosystem: Environmental > Terrestrial > Soil > Palsa > Peat permafrost | place: Sweden... | reverse complement strand
CGCTGGTGGCCTGCTCCGCTGGCTTCATATTGTCCAAGACACGTTTCGGCAACTGGATCTTCACCGTCGGTGGTGATGCCAACGCGGCCAAGAATGTCGGCGTGCCGGTGCGTCGGGTCAAAATCAGCCTGTTCGTGTTCACCGCCTTCTGCGCCTGTCTGTTTGCGGTACTGCAGGTTTCCGATGTCGGTTCCGCTGCGTCGGATCGCGGCCTACAGAAAGAGTTCGAGGCGATCATCGCCGCAGTCATCGGCGGCGCCCTGCTTACCGGCGGCTACGGTTCGATTCTCGGCGCCTGCTTCGGCGCATTGATCTTCGGCGTGGTGCAGATCGGCATTTCCTACACCAACGTCAACTCTGATTGGTATCGCGTGGTGCTCGGCGCGATGCTGCTGCTCGCGGTGCTGTTCAACCATTACATCCGCTCGCGGGCAACGACCGGCAAATGAGGATCGACTGATGGACACTCAAGTGAAGACTCCAAACAGCAGCGACGACTACATCCTGCAGATGGAAGGCGTCAGCAAATTCTTTGGCACGGTGATTTCGCTCAAGAACGTAACGCTGCGCCTGCGTCGTGGCGAAGTACATTGCCTGCTCGGCGACAATGGTGCAGGCAAGTCGACGCTGATCAAGACACTGGCCGGGGTACATAAACCCAGCGAAGGCCGCTATCTGGTCGAAGGCAACGAGGTCAGTTTCAAGTCGCCGCGTGAGGCGCTGGATTGCGGCATCGCCACGGTATACCAGGATCTGGCGCTGGTGCCGCTGATGAGCGTGGCTCGCAATTTTTTTGCCGGTCGCGAACCGACCAAGAAGCTGTTCGGCATGATCCCTGTGCTCGACATGCAACTCGCCGCCAGTACCGCCGTCGACAAGCTGGCCGAGATGGGCATCCACGTGCGCTCGCCGCATCAGCCGGTGGGCACGATGTCAGGCGGCGAACGGCAATGTCTGGCGATCGCGCGGGCGATCCATTTTGGCGCGAAAGTCTTGATTCTCGATGAGCCGACCGCAGCGCTGGGTGTCAAGCAGAGTTGCAACGTGCTCAAGCTGGTGCACAAGGCGCGCGAGCGAGGCATCTCGGTGATCTTCATCACTCATAACGTGCATCACGCATACCCGATCGGTGACAGCTTCACCCTGCTCAATCGCGGACAGTCGATGGGCACCTTCGCCAAGAGCGACATCAGCAAGGAGGAAGTGCTCGACATGATGGCAGGCGGCACCGAAATCCAGAGCCTGGTCGACGAGCTTGAGGGCCGTCAGGCCGCCTGAGTAGTTCAAGTAGCACTGCCCTTCCCCCATTGCCACGTCGAGTTTTTGCACCATGACTGAACACCGCTACGATTTGATTTGCCTGGGTCGACTCGCTGTCGATCTCTATGCCCAACAGCACGGCGCGCGTCTGGAGGATGCCTCCAGCTTTGCCAAATATCTTGGCGGCTCTTCCGGCAACGCCGCCTTCGGTGCGGCGCGACTCGGGCTTCGCTCGGCGATGCTGACGCGCGTGGGCAATGACCACATGGGGCGGTTTCTCACCGAGACCTTGAGCAAGGAAGGCTGCGACGTCAGCCATGTTGTGGTCGACCCGGCCCGACTGACCGGTATGGTGCTGCTCGGTATCAAGGACCGCGAAACCTTCCCGTTGATTTTCTATCGCGAAAACTGCGCCGACATGGCGTTGTCGGTAGACGATATCGACGACAGCTTCATTGCCTCAAGCAAGGCACTGGCAATTACCGGCACGCACCTGTCCACACCCGGCACGCTGGCTGCCAGCCGCAAGGCGCTGAGCTTCGCACGCAAGCACGGCGTGCGTACCGTGCTGGATATCGACTATCGCCCGGTGTTATGGGGGCTGACCAGTCGCGGCGATGGCGAAACCCGTTTCATTGCCGATGACGGCGTCACCGCGCACCTGCATGGTGAACTCAGTCAGTTCGACCTGATCGTCGGTACCGAGGAGGAATTCCACATCGCCGGCGGCAGCAAGGATTTGATTACGGCATTGAAAGCTGTGCGAGCGGTGAGCAATGCCACGCTGGTGGTGAAACGCGGTTCGCAGGGTTGCAGCGTGATCGAGGCGGCCATTCCTGTAGCTATTGACGACGCGCCGACTTACAGCGGTGCGCAGGTCGACGTACTCAACGTACTCGGAGCCGGGGATGCCTTTATCGCCGGTTTTCTTTCGGGCTGGTTGCGCGATGAGTCGATCGAACGCTGCTGCGCCTATGCCAATGCCTGCGGTGCGATTGTGGTGTCTCGTCACGGTTGCGCGCCAGCGATGCCGAGCCGAGCTGAACTCGACTATTTTCTAGCTCACGCCGAACGCCTGCAGCAGCCGGATCGCGATGAACAACTCGCCCACCTGCATCGCGTCAGCGTGGCACGACCGCACTGGGACGATTTGCACATTTTTGCGTTCGATCACCGCAGCCAGCTGTTTGAGCTGGCGAACGAGTCGAGCACCGACGAGTCACGCATCCCCAAACTGAAACAGTTGTTGGTGCAGGCTGTGGCGCGCACCGAGAAAAATCTGGGGCTGACCCAGCGCATCGGTTTGCTGTGCGACGGCCGCTATGGCCAGGATGCACTCAATGACGCCACCGGCCGCGGCTGGTGGATTGGCCGCCCGGTTGAACTGCCTGGTTCGCTGCCGCTTGAATTCGAGGCTGGCCGCGCGCTGGGCAGTGAACTGATCCAGTGGCCGGTCGAACAGGTGGTCAAGTGCCTGGTGCCGTTCGATCCCGATGGCACGCCGGAACAGCGGTTGGAGCAGGAAACCCAGCTGCACGCGCTTTATGCGGCCACCCGCGCCAGCGGCCATGAACTGCTGCTGGAAGTGATTCCGCCAGCCAATCCCGCTGTGCAGGTGAGCCAGGGTGAGCGTGTGCTGCGTTCGCTCAAGCGCATCTACAACCTTGGTATCCGCCCCGAGTGGTGGAAGCTGGCGCCACTGCCGGCGCAGGACTGGGCGGCGCTCGATGCGCTGATCGCCGAACGCGATCCACACTGCCGCGGCGTATTGCTGCTTGGCCTCAACGCGCCGTTTGCCGAACTTGCCGCCGGCTTTGCCGCCGCCGCACACAGCCACAGTTGCCGTGGCTTTGCTGTGGGCCGCAGCATTTTTGTGGAGCCGGCACGTGCCTGGCTGCGCGGTGACATTGATGATGCTGCGCTGATCGAACGGGCAAGCAACAACTTTGCCGAACTGGCAGCGTTGTGGCGACAGTCTCGGGGAGAACGTGCGATATCCACATCTTCGGTTGAAAAGGCACATGGGGTGGAGGCCACCGCATGAGTGACACCGTTCGACTGACCATGGCGCAGGCGCTCGTACGCTATCTCGCCGCGCAACAGGTACGCGATGACGATGGCCAGATCGTATCGTTGTTCGGCGGTGTGTTCGCGATCTTTGGCCACGGTAACGTCGCTGGGCTTGGCGAGGCACTCCATCAGCAGCGCGAGGTCCTGCCAACGTATCGCGCGCACAACGAACAAGGCATGGCCAATGCCGCCATCGCCTTTGCCAAGGCGCACATGCGCCGCCGCATGATGGCGGTCACCAGCTCGATCGGACCGGGCGCCACCAATCTGGTGACGTCGGCCGCGTTGGCTCACGTCAATCGGCTCCCTGTTTTATTGCTGCCCGGCGACATCTTTGTGTCGCGCGCACCCGACCCGGTTCTGCAGCAGCTGGAAGATTTCTCCGATGGCACGGTCAGCGTCAACGACTGCCTGCGTCCGGTATCGCGCTATTTCGATCGCATCGTGAAGCCCGAGCAACTGCTCACCGCGTTGCCGCGTGCCCTGCGCGTACTGACCGATCCAGCTCTGTGCGGTCCGGTGACGCTGGCGCTGCCGCAGGACGTGCAGACCGAAGCCTACGACTGGCCGGAAAGTTTTTTCGCACCGCGCATCCATGCATTCCGCGCGTTGCCCGCAACACCCGACGAAATTGCCGCTGCGGCAGCTGCCCTCCGTGCAGCCAAGCGTCCCGTGCTCATCGCCGGCGGAGGTGTGCTCTATAGCAAGGCCAGCGCGTCATTGCTGAGCTTCGCCGAAAGCCACGGCGTCCCGGTCGCCGAGACGCAGGCGGGCAAGGGCGCGCTGGCCTGGGATCATCCGCTACAGTTGGGGCCGGCCGGCGTATGCGGCTCCACCGCAGCCAATGCTTTACTGGCCAATGCCGATGTCGTGCTCGCCGTAGGCACGCGGCTGCAGGATTTCACTACCGGCTCCAACGCGCTGTTTGCTGGTGCCCACATCATCACGCTCAACGTCAACGGCTACGACACGCTCAAGGGCGGTGGGTTGGAAATCCTTGCCGATGCGCGGCTTGGCCTGGACGCGCTTTCCAGCGCATTGAACGGCTGGCGTACCGACAGCCAGTGGAACGGTAACGCCAAGCATGAAGCCGACGGCTGGCGCGATATCGTCAGCACCATCACCGAACAGCGCGAGTTGCCGGATGGCACTCTCCCCTACGACGGTGAAATCATCGGTGCCGTGCAGCGCTCACATCCGCAGTCGATGCAGAACGACATCGTGGTCTGCGCGGCGGGCACGCTGCCGGCGGAGCTTGAAAAACTCTGGCGCACGACAACTCCCGGCGGCTATCACATGGAGTACGGCTACTCCTGCATGGGCTATGAGATTGCCGGCGGTCTGGGCGTAAAGATGGCCAAACCCGACCACGAGGTCATCGTGATGCTGGGCGATGGCAGCTACCTGATGCTGAATGCCGAAATCGCCACCTCGGTGATGCTTGGCATGAAGCTGATCGTCGTGGTGCTCGACAATCGTGGCTACGGCTGCATCAATCGTTTGCAGCAGGCCTGTGGCGGAGCACCGTTCAACAATATGTGGGACGACTGCCTGCAAGGCGAAGAAGGTGCACCTGCCATCGACTTTGCCGCTCACGCGCGCGCGATGGGTGCCGAGGCCGAGCACGTCGGCAGCATCGCCGAACTTGAACAGGCATTGACGCGAGCCCGTGCGGCCAAGCGGACTTATCTGATCTCGATCAATACCGATCACCGCCGCACCACCGAACAGGGTGGCACTTGGTGGGAAGTGGCGGTACCTGAAATATCCACGCGCACGGTGGTGCTTGACGCGCGCCGCAATTACGAACTAGCCAAACAACAGCAGCGGCCCCATGCCGTGCAAGAAAAAACAACGCAGGTGAAATCCGATGTCTGAGATTCTGGAAGTAAAGATCGGCATCAATCCGATCAGCTGGAGCAACGACGACCTGCCCTCGCTGGGCGGTGAAATACCCTTGTCGACTGCGTTGAGCGAAGGCCGCGAGATCGGCTACCAGGGCTTCGAACTGGGCAACAAGTTTCCCAAGGACCCCGCTGCGCTGCGCGAGCTGATGGCCGGCTATCAGTTGGACGTGGTCTCCGGCTGGTACTCCGGCCGTCTGGCCACGCGATCGGTGGAGGAAGAAATCGCCGCCGTGGAATCGCATCTCAACCTGCTCGCTGAGAATGGCTGCAAGGTGATGGTCTACGGCGAGGTCGCCAACGCGATCCAGGGCGAGCGCAAGGTGCCGCTATACAAGCGTCCGCATTTTGACGATGACGCGTTCAAGCGCTACGGCGAGCGACTCACCGCGTTCGGCAAACACTTGCTGACGCGCGGTGTACGACTGGGCTATCACCATCACATGGGCGCCTATGTTGAATCACCGGACGATATCGATCGTGTGATGGCTTACACCGGCGAGGACGTTGGCCTGCTGTTCGATTCCGGCCATGCGTATTTCGGCGGTGGTGATCCATTGACCATTCTGGGCAAGCACATCGGCCGCGTATGCCACGTTCACTGCAAGGACGTGCGCCCGGCGATCATCCGTCATGCGCGCAATCGTCAGTGGAGCTTTCTGGACTCCGTGTTGAACGGCGTATTCACCGTACCGGGTGATGGCGCCATCGATTTCGCCGGCATCATCGAGCTGCTGCGCAAAAATCATTACAAGGGTTGGCTGATCGTCGAGGCCGAGCAAGACCCTGCCGTCGCCCCAAGCTACGCCTACGCCAGTCTGGGTTATCGCACGCTGCGCGGACTGGTTGACGGCATCCGCACGAAGGAGGCCGCATGAGCCTGCTGGTAAAATCGACGCCTAACGGTCGCGCTATCGTCAAGGTCACACCGGAATCGGCTGGATGGAAGCACGTCGGCTTCGAAGGCGTCCGACTCGCTGCAGGCGAATCGCTGAATCTCGATTTGCCATCCGACCGCGAAGGCTGCCTGGTCGTGCTTACTGGCAGCATCGACGTTTCCGTAGGTGAAGAGAACTGGACGAATCTGGGCGGCCGCACCAGCGTATTCGAGGATCGCTCGACCGATGCGGTCTACGCGCCGCCCGGTTCGACGTTTGTGATTCATGCGCACGACGCGGCCGAGCTTGCCCTTGCGAGCGCACCGGCAACGGGAAAACATTCAGCACGATTGATCCCTGCGGCAAGCATGAAACGCATGGTGCGCGGCCAGGGCAGCAACACCCGTTACGTATGCGACGTGCTGCCCGAAACCGAAGCAGCCGAATCATTGCTCGTGGTCGAGGTAGTCACTCCGGCCGCCAACTCATCCAGCTATCCACCGCACAAGCACGATACCGATAACCTGCCGGTGGAAAGCTCGCTGGAGGAAACCTATTACCACCGGATCGATCCGCCGCAAGGTTTTGCCTTTCAGCGCGTCTATACCGATGAACGCGATCTCGATGAATCGATGGCCGTAGGCGATCACGACGTGGTGATGGTGCCACGCGGCTACCACCCGGTGGTGATGCCGCACGGTTACCGCGGCTATTACCTCAACGTAATGGCTGGCCCGCATCGCGAGTGGCATTTCAAGAATGATCCGGCGCACGACTGGCTGATGCCGCGCTGATTGTTTTGTAACAAGCCAGACCGTCTTGATCCAACAACGCCTTTCATGGAACCACCCATTATGTCTGCCCAACTCTCCCCCTCCCCTGCTCCCATCCATATCGGCCACTACATCAGCGGCCGTCATCAGGCCGGCAAAGGTTCGACCGTCCCGAGCTACAACCCGGCCAGCGGTGAAGTGATCGGTGCTGTGGCGCTGGCCGATGCGCATGAAGTGGATGTCGCCGTGCAATCCGCCCTGACCGCCTTTCCCGCATGGTCACAAACACCGCCGCTGAAGCGCGCACGCGTGATGTTCCGGTTCAAAGAGCTGATCGAGCGTGACATGGACAAACTCGCCGCTGCGATCACCCGTGAACACGGCAAGGTGATGTCCGATGCCAAAGGTGAGCTGGTGCGCGGCTTGGAGGTGGTGGAATACGCTTGCGGCATTCCCGAACTGCTCAAGGGCGACTACACCGAGCAGATCGCCAACGGCATCGACGCTTGGACCATGCGCCAGGCGCTCGGCGTATGTGCTGGCATCACACCATTCAACTTCCCTGCCATGGTGCCGATGTGGATGTTCCCGATGGCCATCGCCTGCGGCAACACCTTCGTGCTCAAGCCGTCCGAGCGCGATCCTTCAACGGCACTGTTGCTCGCGGCGCTGCTTACCGAAGCCGGTCTGCCCGATGGCGTATTCAATGTCGTGCAGGGTGACAAGGGCGCCGTCGACGCGCTGCTTGATCACAAGGATATTCGAGCCATCAGTTTCGTTGGCTCGACGCCCATCGCCGAATACATCTATGCACGTGGCACTTCCAACGGCAAGCGCGTGCAGGCGCTCGGCGGCGCCAAGAACCACATGATCGTAATGCCCGATGCGGACATGGATAAAACCGTTGATGCACTGATGGGCGCCGGTTATGGCGCCGCCGGCGAACGCTGCATGGCTATTTCTGTGGCGGTTGCCGTTGGTGAAACGACGGCCAATACGCTGGTTGAAAAATTGGCACCCAAGGTTCGTGCATTGCGCATCGGCGACGGCATGGACGAGACGATCGAGATGGGGCCCGTCGTGACCAGCCAGCACCGCGACAAGATCACCGGTTATATCGATGACGGTGAAGCGGCTGGTGCGGAATTGGTGGTTGATGGTCGCGGCCATCGCGTCGCCGGCTGCGAGCAGGGTTTCTTTCTAGGTGGAACGCTGTTCGATCACGTCACGTCATCGATGCGCATTTACAAGGAAGAGATATTTGGTCCCGTGCTGTGCGTGGTGCGCGTGCCCGATTTCGCCAGCGCACTGACGCTGGTTGATCAGCATGAATACGGCAACGGCACAGCGATCTTCACCCGTGATGGCCACGTCGCACGCGAATTTGCGCATCGAGTGCAGGTTGGCATGATTGGCATCAACGTACCTATTCCTGTACCGATGGCGTTTCACAGTTTCGGTGGCTGGAAAAAGAGCTTGATGGGCGATCACCATGCGCATGGCCCCGAGGCAGTGCGCTTCTACACGCGTCAGAAGGCGGTGACACAGCGCTGGTTGGCAGATAAAGAGATTGTTGGCGCCGAATTTGCCATGCCGACGCATTGAGTCGTGATTGCTGCGCATGGTGGCGATTATTTTTCCTGCAACGCAACATGAAAAAACACAATAGGCATCACGTACTTGCTCATTGAGCGCAGTGATTATTCGTTCGAAAATGCCGGTAACAAAAAAATAATAAACATTAAAAGTGACAGACGAATTTTCACTTTTGTCTGTTGAAAAATTCACAACGCAACAACGCAACAAATCGCTTCACCATTCGGCACATCACCATTGGGAGAGATGGCATCATGGCTTCAACACTACGCAAAAAACCGCTCGCTTGGGCAGTAGCATTCGCTGGCCTGGGTCTGGCCATGGGTCTCGTCGCTCCGCAGGCGCGCGCGGCTGATGATCTCACCACCAGCCCTTATCTTTTCGGTGACTGGAATGGCGAGCGAACTCGTCTCGCCGACGAAGGTATTACCTTCGATCTCGGCTACGGTGGTGAAGCGGCACACAACTTTACCGGCGGCGACGCCCACCTGACCCGTTACACGGACCAGTGGAAGGGTGGCGTAGCGCTGGATCTGGACAAGCTGTGGGGCTGGCACGGCGCCACCTTCCGCATGATGATCACCGATCGTAACGGTCGCAATCTCGGCGCCGACGCCGATATCGGCAACAACCAGCTGATCCAGGAAGTCTATGGTCGCGGTCAGACCTGGCACCTGACCGAATTCTCACTGGAACAGAAATTCTTCGACGGCGCGCTGGTAGTGAAGGCCGGTCGTCTCCCAGTCGGCTCAGATTTCGCCGCTTTCTCCTGCGACTTCCAGAACCTTACCTTCTGCGGCGCACAGCCGGGCAATATTGTCGGTAATTACTGGGTCAACTGGCCGACCAGCCAGTGGGCCGTCAACATCAAGCTCAATACCACCAAAGAAACCTATGTGATGTTGGGTGCGTATCAGGTCAATCCGAACTACGTGAACAACCAGTACGCCGAGAGCAAGGGCCTGATTCCGGACTTCCCCGGCGGCACCACCGGCGCCCTGATTCCATTGGAATTCGGCTGGGCACCGACGGCCGGCGGCCTGCCGGGCAGTTACAAGTTCGGTGTCTGGTACAACACGTCGAAGGGCTCGGACCTCTATTACGACATCAATCACGATCCGGCTGGCGAAACCGGCCTGCCGGCGCTGCAACGTGATGGCGAGTACGGCGCTTATATCAACTTCATCCAGCAGGTCAGCGGTGACGCGGGCGGCACTGGCACGTCGATCTTCCTCAACGTATCGCAGGCGGATCGCAATACGGCAGCTACCGATCGCCAGATTTCGCTGGGCATGGAATACAAGGGCCCGTTTGCACGTGCCAATGACATGATCGGCTTCGCGGTGGGCGCCACGAATGCCAACAGTCGTTATGCCGAGTACGTCCAGGAGAACAACATCCGCACCGGTGAAAACGTCATCGTCGGCGACGGCAATGAGTACGTCACCGAGTTGTTCTACAGCTGGTCGCCGATTCCATCGGTCTACCTGCGCCCCAACCTGCAATACATCCTGCACCCGGGTGGCACCAGCGAGAACAGCAACGCGTTCGTGCTCGGCCTGAAGATGGGCTTCACGTTCTGAGTTCATCGTTCGACGGTGTCGTTGTGTCGCCGACAAAAAGCATCCCGGCCCGTGCCGGGATGCTTTTTTACGGCCAATCATTTATCGCACAACTGACGTACGGCGCTGTCGACGGCAGACACACGCGTCCTTTGATATCGTCTCTACAGAGATCGCCTTGGATTCCCTCGACATAACATGCCTACGTTTATGCTTATTCCCCTTTCGTTTCGTCGCTACGGTTTCTCCTTATGACACGCATCGTCGTTGTCGGTAGCATCAATATGGATTTGGTCACGCTGGCACCACGCTTTCCGGCACCAGGCGAAACCTTGACGGCTGATCACTTTCTCACCGTACACGGCGGCAAAGGCGCCAATCAGGCCGTGGCAGCCGCTCGACTCGGTGCACAGGTGGCACTCATCGGGGCACTCGGTGATGATGCGTTCGGTGGCCAACTACGGCTAGGACTCACGGATGAAGGCATCGATCTGGAACACGTCTGTTCGATCGACAACTGCGCCAGTGGTACCGCCTCCATCACCGTGGCGCAGGGCGACAACCATATCCTCGTGGTACCTGCCGCCAATGCCAGAGTTACACCCGAGCAAGTCGAGCGCGCGAAAGCGCTGATCGAACGCGCTGATGCGGTACTGGTGCAGATGGAGATTCCCGTTGAGACAGTGGAAGCCACCGTACGACTCGGTCACCAGCTCGGCGTGCCGGTGATCCTCAATCCCGCTCCCGCCCAGCCATTGTCGCCCGAGTGGCTGAAGCTCGTTCGCTACGTCACACCCAACCAACATGAGCTGGCGACGCTGTTAGACGCCGATTCGAACGAAGACTTTCGAGCGCTGATGCGGCGCGTGCCCTGCCCCATCGTGCTGACGCGGGGCGCTGAAGGTGCCTGGTACCGCGAAGACGGAGAACCGACGCGTCAGCGCGGTTTTCATGTCGATGTCGTCGATACCACGGGCGCTGGCGACACCTTCAATGCCGCGTTGGCAGTTTTTCTGCACGAAGGTCTGGCCATCGCGGTGAAAAAAGCTTGCGCCGCAGCTGCACTGTCCGTGTCACGACTTGGTGCACAAGGCGGTATGCCGCGATTGTCCGAGGTCGAAGCACTATTGGAACAGCAGCCATGAGGCGATCGGGGCTTCTGCACGCCGAACTCAACCGGCTGATTGCCGCGATGGGCCATACCGACACCCTGGTCATTGCCGATGTCGGCCTGCCCGTTCCACCGGGCGTAACTTGCATCGATCTGGCCGTGCTGCCGGGCATACCAAGCTTTGCGCAGGTGTTCGACGCCATCCACGCAGAGCTTGCCGTGGAAGCGGTGACGTTTGCCAGTGAAATCCATCAGCACAACCCGGCGCTGGTGCGCTTGAGTGATCAACTGAAAAGCGAAGGCACGACGGTGGAGGAAACCAGCCACGAATCGTTCAAGCAGCGCTGTGCGCAAGCGCGGGCGGTAGTGCGTACCGGCGAAACCGCACCATATGCCAATGTCATCCTGCATGCGGGTGTCACGTTTTGAATTCACCCGTCCCCAGCACTGCCATCAGTACGCCTCTCGTCACCATGCGCGGCATCCGCAAAGCCTTCGGTCCGGTCAAGGTGCTGGAAGGCGTTGACTTCGAGCTGCTGCCTGGCGAAGTGCATGCGCTGATGGGCGAGAATGGCGCTGGAAAATCCACACTGATGAAAGTACTCACCGGTGTACATAAGGCAGACGCCGGCGAAATCGAAGTAGATGGCCAAACGGTATCGATGGGTTCGACCACGGATGCCGAGAAACACGGTATCGCGATCATCCATCAGGAACTCAACCTGATTCCCCATCTGAGCGTGACCGAGAATCTTTTTCTGGGTCGCGAGCTGAACACCCTAGGCTTGCTGCATCGGCGCGCGATGCGCCAGCGTGCGCGCGAATGGTTGGCTCACGTAGGCATGCAGTCGATCGATCCCGACCTTCCTGTTGCGCGATTCTCGATCGGTCAGCAGCAGATGATCGAGATCGCCAAGGCGCTGGGCCAGAACGCGCGCGTACTGATCATGGACGAGCCGACCGCTGCGCTTAGCGAACGCGAAACCGATACGCTGTTCGCCTTGATCCGCGAGCTGCGCAGCAAGGGCACCGGCATCGTCTATGTATCGCATCGCATGGAGGAGATCTTCGTGCTGTGCGATCGCATTTCGGTGCTGCGCGATGGTCATTTCGTCGGCAGTCGCCCAATCCCAGGCCTGAGCCTGGATGAGGTCGTGCAGATGATGGTCGGCCGCAGCCTCGAGGCACGATTTCCCACCCGTGAAGTCACGCCTGGCGAGATCCTGCTCAAGGTCGAACAACTCGGCGACAAGCATGTGCATGACATCAGCTTCGATCTGCGCGCCGGCGAGGTGCTTGGAGTTGCCGGATTGATGGGGGCGGGTCGCACCGAGTTGGCCCGGTTGCTGTTCGGTCTGGACAAGGCGACTCATGGCCGCGTGTTGCTGGACGGCCAGCCGATTCATACCCGCACACCAGTACAGGCGATTCACGCCGGCCTCGGTTTTGTCACCGAGGATCGCAAAGCCCAGGGACTGGTGCTGGATCTCAGCTTGCGTGAAAACATCAGCCTGCCGCGCGTTCCATCGCGTGCCGGCATCATTGATCGCGCGACGGAAAAGCGACAGACCCAGGGCCTGGTCGAACAGCTGAAAATCCGCACCCGCGATATGGAGTTGCCGGTGCGAGCGCTATCCGGCGGCAATCAGCAGAAAGTGGTGCTGGCCAAATGGCTGGCACTGAAACCACGCGTGCTGATTCTCGACGAGCCGACCCGTGGCGTGGATGTCGGCGGCAAGGCCGAGATTTACCAGATCATCAATCAGCTGGTGAAGAACGGCGTGGCGATCCTGATGATCTCCTCCGAGCTGCCCGAGGTACTGGCGATGAGCGATCGCATCCTGGTCATGCATGAGGGGCATGCCACCGCCCTGCTTGATGCCGCCACGGCCACCCAGGAAACCGTAATGCTCGCCGCCACCGGCGGCCATTGAACATGATGAGTACGAATGTAATGACCAACAGATTTTCTTTTGGCAACGGCGCTGCGCTGTTGCAACGACTGGGTTCGGTGATCGGCCTGCTATTGCTGCTGATCGCACTCAGCGTACTCAGCCCTGACTTTCTCAATGCCGGCAATCTGCTCACCGTGCTGCGCCAGGTATCGATCAATGCGTTGATCGCCTTCGGCATGACCTTCGTGATTCTGGCCGGCGGCATCGATTTGTCGGTCGGCGCGATCCTCGCCTTTACCGGCGCGATCACCGCCGGTGTGATGGCGTCCGGCCACGGCATGTTACTGGCTATTGGCGCCGGCCTGGGCCTTGGTCTGCTGCTGGGCGTGATCAACGGCGTGCTGGTCTCTTGGGGACGCGTGGCGCCCTTCATCGCCACGCTGGGCACGATGACCTTGTTGCGTGGTCTGACGCTTTCGTATACGCAGGGCCAGCCGATTGGCGTGTCCAACAACAGCTTTGCATTGCTCGGCGATGGCTATATCGCGCATCTGATTCCCAACCCGGTAGTGTGGATGTTCGGCGTGTTTCTGCTCTGCGCGTTCCTGCTGCGCGGCACCGTATTCGGCCGCCACGTGTTTGCATTGGGCGGTAACGAAGAAGCTGCGCGGCTGTCTGGCGTACGTATCAACGCGATGAAGCTGGGTGTGTATGGCCTGTCGGGCCTGCTTTCCGCATTCGCCGGCATCGTGCTCACCTCGCGCCTCTACTCGGCACAGGCCACCGCCGGCAGCGGTTACGAACTGGATGCAATCGCCGCCGTGGTGCTTGGCGGCACAAGCCTGGCCGGTGGACGCGGATGGCTGTTCGGTACGCTGGTCGGCGCACTGCTGATCGGCTTCTTGAACAACGGCCTCAACCTGCTCGGCGTGTCGTCCTTCTACCAGCAGGTGGTCAAGGGTGCGGTGATTCTTATCGCCGTATTGCTGGATCGTCGCAAGTAAATTTTCAATGACGGCCAGCGTTTCCCGCGGCCGCCGCTTTTCCATCGATCGTTTCTCGAACATCCATCGGAGCACATCACATGCGTAAATTCGAATTACTCGCTGTCTCGGCCCTCACCCTTCTCGCCGCTGCCTGCAGCCAGCAAGGTCCGGCGGATTCCTCGGCTCCGTCAGCGGCTTCCAGCAGCGCCCCGGCTGCCGCCGCTGGCAAGACGATCGGCCTCGCCCTCTCGACCCAGAACAATCCGTTCTTCGTGGCGCTGAAAGACGGCGCGCAGAAAGAAGCTGCAGTAGACGGCTACACCCTGACCGTCGTCGACGCGCAGGATGATCCGGCCAAGCAGATCTCCAGCGTCGAGGATCTGATCCAAAAAAAGGTATCGGTGATCCTGCTTAACCCAACCGACTCCTCTGCCCTTGCCGGTGCAGTCAAAGAGGCCAACAACGCGCACATCCCGGTGATCACGCTGGATCGCTCCGTCGACGGCGGCCAGGTCGTCACCCACATTGCCTCGGACAACGTGGCGGGCGGTGACGATGCGGCCAAGTTCCTGATCAAGGCACTCGACAACAAGGGCAATGTGATCGAACTGCAAGGCGTGCCCGGCACCTCCGCCGCGCGTGACCGCGGCGAGGGCTTCGACGACGGGATCAAAGGCTCTGGTCTGAAGATCATCGCCCAGCAGCCGGCCAACTTCGATCGTGCGCAGGGCCTAAGCGTCACTGAAAACCTGCTGCAGGGTCATCCCGATGTACAGGCGATCTTTGCGCAGAATGACGAGATGGCACTCGGCGCTGTGCGTGCGCTCGATGGTGCCAAGCGCGCCAATGTACTCGTTGTCGGCTTCGACGGCACACCTGACGGTATACAGGCCGTCAAGGACGGCAAGATCGCCGCCATCGTCGCGCAACAGCCGCAGCTGATCGGTCAGCTCGGCGTCAAGAGCGCCAAGAGCGTGATCGATGGTCAGACGGTTGAAGCGAAAATCTCGGTACCACTGAAGCTGGTCACCAAGGACAACGCCCAGTAAACCATCACGCGTTCTTTCCGACAGGAATACGGCAGGCCTTGCGGCCTGCCGTATTCCTATGCGTGACACGGCCTCTGGTAAGGCCAACCCAACATCGACTCGCACTGGATCCTGCTCACCTGCTGCTGGAGCTTGGCAGCGGGCGCTTCCGCTGCGCTGCCCTTGTCGTGAACAATAATCACTGAGCTGCTTTGCTCTGTAGTCCCCTGACGTAATTCAGTTCATTGATGGACGACTGATCCCCGGGATGGATGGTGAGGCAATTCTGATATTTTTGCGCCGCATCCTCTAGCTGGTGAAGCTCCACCAACACATAGCCTTGACCACGCAGGGCACGACAGCGGAGAGGAATCTTTTGCTCGGGCCGAGCTACGTCGGCCGCTTCGTCCGCACTCTGAAATGTTTTCAGCGCAGCCGACCAGTTCTTCTGATTTTCGTAAACATTCCCAAGTTCCGACAAAAATTGTGCATTGGACGGCGAAAGCTCTAACGCTTGCTTAAGGCTAGCTTCGGCATTTGTGGTGTCGCTGAGTGCGCCGTAAGCGTATCCGCGAAGGTAATAGGCCAATGCCCAAGCGGGCTTGCTCAAGACTTGGGCCTCTTGATGATGGTTGGCAGCAGTAGCCAGATAGAGCAGACTTTCCGTCAAGGATTCGGCGCAATAGAGCCGCTTCTGGCTATGCGCATAGGCTGCTTCATAGGCATGAATAACCTGTGCCAGCGGACCATTGATGGCATCTGTATTCCTGCCTGCCTTGATTTGGGCCTCAGCCTGCTGCAAAAGCTGGTCGAGAGCGCTATCGTCGACCGGTGCACGGCTCGAGGCTTCGGGCAAAGGTGTGCTGGGTGTCGCCTGCCCGGAGGCCCCCAAGTTCGATAAATACTGTTCGAGCTCCTTCACATGACGGCTGTAGGAATCGATCGTCAACGAATCGCAGGATTGACCCGCGATTTGAGGTGGCAGCGGGTGATCTACCGGCACCGCTTTTTCGCCGAAGCGATCCGCCAATTGCGCACGCACGTACTCAAATCGCTGATTGATCGCAGTCACGGCTTGCGCGTTGATTTGTTCACAATGCTGTACCTGAACAATGTCATGAAAGGCTTGCGCGCGGCCATACAAGGAAACCGCATTGAGCTCCCCGGGAGCGAACGCCATACGCGTAGGTGTCGCTTGCTGAGCCTGTGCCGCGCCCATGCAAAGAATCATCAGTACGAGTACCAAGCCTAATGTCTTCATTCGCGTTCTCCGTAACCGTGGGTGATGGTGATCCAACTCGACGAGCATCCTTTCTTTCCGAAACGTCCGCTTGACGGCGATATGTACCGGTCATGGCGTACTTGGATAGTCACAGGCGTTTCAGCGCACCTGCGTATCGCTCCACCCCAACTGCCCCGGCGCGGAAGCCAGCGCCAGCCGGTCGTAGCGCCACGCTGTCAACGCCCCAACTCGCTGCTGGCGAGCCTGTGCCAAGGCAGTCTACGTAAGGATGGGCCAAAGCTCGCGATGATGGATTCCAGCGATCCTGCCCACTCGGATATTGGATTAACCGCGGTTGGAGCCCGACAGCACGTCGACCCAAACGGCCAGCACCAGGATGCTGCCTTTGACGATCATCTGCCAGAAGGTGTCGACGTCCATCATCGACATGCCGTTGTCGAGGCTGGCCATGACCAGCGCACCGATCAACGCGCCGTGCACGGTGCCGGAGCCGCCGCGCATCGAGGTACCACCGATGAAGCAGGCGGCGATGGCATCGAGTTCGCCGCTGGTGCCGGCGGAGGGTGAGCCGGCAGCGAGGCGTGCGGTATTGATGACGCCAGCGAAGGCGCACATCACCCCCATCATGGCGAACACGGCCAGCTTGACCCGTGCCACGTTGACGCCCGACAAGCGCGTCGCTTCCATATTGCCGCCGACTGCATAGATGTGTCGGCCGAATACGGTCTGGGTCGAGATATACGAGAAAATGCCAAGCAGCCCCAGCAGGATCATCACCGGCACCGGCACGCCGCCAGCATCGTTGAGCATGCGCAACGAACCGATGATCACCGCACCGATGACCACCAGCTTGACAACATCCATCCACATCGGCATCTGCTTCAATTCGAGCTTGGTGCGACGGCGACGGCGCATCACCGTGATGGCCAGCAGCAAAAGAAAAATCACGCCGCCCAGCACGCGCGACAGGCCAATCGGTACCAGGCCCTGTCCCAGATAAATCAGGTCATCCGGCACCGGCGCAATCGTGGCGCTGTGGGTAATGCCCAGCAGGATGCCGCGAAATGCCAGCATGCCGCCCAGACCAACGATGAAGGAAGGCACGCGCAGCTTGGTGACCCAGAAACCGTTGAATAGGCCTATGCCAAGGCCCACGACCAGCGCGGCGGCGATGGCCGCTGGCGTACCCCAGTGCATGTTGACGGTGAGTATCGCCACCACACCGCCAAGCAGTCCCGACAGCGAGCCTACCGACAGATCGATTTCACCGGAGATGATGATGAAGACCATGCCGCAGGCGAGCATGCCGGTGATCGACATCTGCCGCAGCAGGTTCGCGACATTGCGCGGCGTAATGAAGTCGCCGTCCGTGCCGATGTGGAAGAAAATCCAGATCGCGGCCACCGCCAGCAGCAGCGCGATGATCTTGTAGCGTACGAAAAACTGCTGCACTTGCTGAGCTTGCATATCTGGTTCCCAAAGAGGCCGAAAGGTCTGCCTTGCAAAAATCGGATGGAGTAGTTTGATCGAAAGCCGGTCTAGATTGAAACCCGGTAAATCAGGCTGCTTGCGGCTTCGCGTCGATCGCCGCGGCCAGCACACGTTCCTGGGTCAGATCCTTGTTGACGAAATCACCGCGCAAATGACCCTCGCCGATCACCAGCACACGATCGCTGACACCCAACACTTCACTCAGCTCGGACGACACCATGATGATCGACACCCCCTTGGCGGCCAGCTCGAACATCAGCTGGTAGATGTCGTATTTGGAGCCGACGTCGACACCGCGCGTGGGCTCGTCGAGAATCAGCACCTTAGGCGCCGGCAGCAGCATCTTGGTCAGCACCGCTTTCTGCTGGTTGCCGCCGGATAGACCCGCAATTGCCAGCGCGGGGCTGGCGGTCTTTACGCGCAAGCGCTTGATCTCGCGGTCGACCGTGGCCAGCTCGGCATTCTTGTCGATATGACCGCCATGCGAATAATGCTGCAGCGTTGCCAGCGTGATGTTGTCGCCGACGCCGAGCATCGGCACGATGCCCTGACGCTTGCGGTCTTCCGGCACCAGCGACAGGCCGGCGCGAATCGCCTGCTCGGGTGTCTTCACCTTGATCGGCTTGCCGTCCATGAAGAGCTCGGCAGTCGACTTGCCGGCATAGGCTCCGAAGATCGCTGACACTAGCTCGGTGCGACCGGCGCCGACCAGTCCGGCAACACCGAGGATCTCGCCTTTGCGCAATTCGAACGACACATCGTCAACGCGCTTGCGACTGGTATTGGTGATATCCCAACAGGTGACGTGCCGCGCCTCGAAGATCACTTCACCGATGGCATGTTCGCTGCGCGGATAGAGATTCTTGATCTCGCGACCGACCATCATGGCGATGATGCCATCGGTATTCAGTTCGGCCATCGGCTTGGTTGCGACATGCTCGCCGTCGCGAATCACGGTGACGGTGTCGCATACCTTGGCGACCTCTTCCAGCTTGTGTGAGATGTAGACGCAGGCCACACCCTCGCGCTTGAGGTCCTCGATAATGGACAGCAGTACGTCGATCTCGCTGGAGGTCAGTGATGAGGAGGGCTCGTCCAGAATCAGCAGGCGCGCGTTCTTGGCCAGTGCCTTGGCGATTTCGAACAATTGCTGATAGCCGCCACCGTAGTTCATCACCGGCGCGGCGACGTTGACGCCTTTCAGTTTCAGACGCGCCAACAACGCGTCGGCCTGACGATACATGGCATCATAATCCATGCGCCCGCCGGGCTTGGTGATTTCGTTGCCCAGGAAAATATTCTCGGCAACCGACAGCTGCGGCACCAGCATCAGCTCCTGATGGATGATGACGATGCCAGCCTTCTCGCTGTCGCGTACCGAATAGGCCTTCAGCGGCTGGCCTTCCCACAGGATTTCGCCTTCGAAACTGCCATAGGGATACACACCGGACAGTACCTTCATCAAGGTAGATTTGCCGGCGCCGTTCTCGCCACACAGGCCGACACACTCGCCAGGTCGCACCGCCAGACTCACGCCGTTGAGCGCCCGCACGCCAGAGAATTCCTTGACGATATTGCGCATCTCGAACAGATATTCACTCACACGCCCACTCCACTGCTTCCACACAAACTGCCGCGAGAGTCGCGGCGTCGATCACTACATCAAGCATTGAAACACAGGAGGCGCACCGATGACCGATGCGCCTCCTACCTGAACTTCAATTAATTACCGTACACCTGCGCATGCGTGTAGAAACCGTCCTTGATCACCAGGTCGACATTCTGCTTGGTCAGCAGGGTTGGCGTCAGCAGCTCGGTGTTGACGTCCTTGGTGCCGTTATTCATCTTGTCGGTGAATTTGGGCGCAACACCCCGAACCAGATCGACCGACAGCTGTGCCGCCTGCGAGGCGAGGTTGTTCAGCGGCTTGTATACCGTCATGGTCTGGGTGCCCGAGATAACGCGTTTCACGCCGGCGAGATCCGCATCCTGTCCGGATACCGCCACTTTACCTGCCAGCTTCTGCGCAGCGAGTGCCTGGATCGCACCACCGGCCGTGCCGTCGTTGGAAGCCACGATGGCCTGAATGTTGTTGTGGTTGGCGGTCAGCGCATCTTCAGTGATTTTCAGTGCGTTGGTCGGATCCCATTCCGGCGTCCATTGCTGACCGACGATCTTGATATCGCCCTTTGCCACCAGCGGCTGCAGCACCTTCAACTGGCCATCACGAAAAACCTTGGCGTTGTTGTCGGTGGCCGAACCGCCGAGCAGGAAATAATTGCCTTTGGGAACCGCGTTGACCAACGCCTGTGCCTGCATCTCACCCACCCTCTCGTTGTCGAACGAAATATAGGCATCGACATCGGCATTCAGGATCAGGCGATCATAAGCCACCACTTTGATACCAGCGCGCTTGGCTTCGGCAATGACGTTGCCAAGGACTTTGCCGTTGAACGGCACGATCACCAGCACGTCGACATTGCGCGAGATCAGGTTCTCGATCTGCGCGATCTGGCGCTCTTCACTGGCATCGGCGGACTGTACGTAGACCTTCGCCCCCAGCTTGGTAGCCGCGGCGGTGAAATAGTCACGGTCGCGCGTCCAGCGCTCGACGCGCAGATCGTCGATTGAAAAGCCAATAACCGGTTTTTCCTTGCTGGCATGCGCAGGCATGGCCGCGAAGCCACCGGCCAGAGCAACGGCAGCGGAAAGTGTAAGAGTGCGGAGCGTTTTATTTTTCATGAAATTCCCCATGCAAGTGACGTGCGTCTTTAGTGGACAGAATCAGCGCCAGCTTCGGCACCAGTGAAAAGTGGCTGCAACTGCGAATACAACTTTCCAAACAACGGATACCTTTGTTCGCGATAAAACGCATGACGCGACGCAACAGGATCGAATCGCGAGATCAAGGGTGGTGACGGGCAAACGTCGGCCACAACGGCGCCCTGCTCTGCCGCCAGATGGGCGAGCCGGGCAGCGCCCAGCGCAGGGCCCACGTCACCGCCCACACGCTGTTGCAGCGGCTTGCCGAGAATGTCGGCGAGCATCTGTATCCAGTAGGCACTGCGCGAACCGCCGCCGATCACCGTAATGTCGTCGGATCTCAGTCCGGCGGCCTCCACGGCAAGCAAACCATCGAGCAAACCGAAGCCGACGCCTTCCAGCGTGGCATTGGCCAGATCGGCGCGCTGTGTGTCACTGCTCAAACCCACGAATGCGCCGCGCGCATGACTGTCATTGTGCGGCGTGCGTTCACCGCTGAGGTAGGGCAGAAACCAGGGGCTTTTGGCATGGATTCCGTTCGACGCCTCGGCATCACCGAGCAACCCCGGTACACCCTCGTAAGCGACCAATCGTGCGGTGAAATCCAGACAGCTGGCGGCGTTGAGCATGACGCTCATCAGATGCCATGTATTCGGTAAAGCGTGGCAAAAGCTGTGAACGGCCTGTCCGGGCCGCGACAAAAAACCATCGGAAACAGCAAAGAACACGCCAGAGGTTCCCAGCGACAGCATCGCCTGCCCTGGCTTGACGATACCTACGCCGACCGCACCGGCGGCGTTGTCGCCACCACCTGCTGCGACCGGCACGCGGGGAACGCCCCAGCGTTCGGCCAATTCCGCACGAAGTTGCCCGGTGACTTGATTCCCTTCATGTAGCGATGGCATTTGTGAACGATCAAGCCCGCAAGCGCGCAGCATTTCATCGTTCCAGGCACGCTTGCCGACGTCGAGCCACAGCGTGCCAGCGGCATCAGACATATCGCTGGCATAGTCGCCGGTGAGTTTCAGCCGCAGATAATCCTTCGGCAGCAACACCTTGGCGATGCGCTCGAAAATTTGAGGCTCATGCTTGCGTATCCAGAGCAATTTCGGCGCGGTGAAACCCGGCATCGCGAGATTGCCGGTGATCGCGCGGAAGTTCGGTACCTGCTCCAGTTCCGTGCATTCGAGATCGCAGCGGCCGTCGTTCCACAGGATCGCCGGTCGCAGCACCTCATCGTTTGCATCAAGCAATGTGGCGCCGTGCATCTGGCCGGAAAGGCCGATGCCGGCGATCTCATTGGCAGCGATGCCGTGCTTTTTCGCATCGGCAAGCAGCGCATCCACCGATGCCAGCGTGGCCTGCCACCATGCCGCGGGATCCTGCTCGGACCAACCCGGCTGCGGATGCGACAAGATCAACGCGGTGGATGCGCTGGCACGCACCTCACCCTTGCGGTCGAGCAGCACCGCCTTGACTGACGACGTGCCCAGATCGATACCGATGAACATGGGCCGCGTTACTCCGGCGACCTTGCCGACATCAGCAAACGATCAACCGTAGACATAGCGATTCACCAGATTCTCCAGCGCTTCCTGCTGGCCTGACACATGTTGCGGCTGCAGATTTCGTTTGGCCGCTTCGGCGGCCAAAGCCTCCAGCGTGAAGTTGCCGGTGAGCACCTGTTGACCGAACTCGCCATCCCAGCCCGCGTAGCGTGCAGCCTTCATCGTCGCCAAGGTGTCGCGCTCGATCATCTTGGCAGCCCGTTCCAGCGCCAGCGCCAGTACGTCGATCGCACCGATATGGCCATGGAACAGATCGGCCGGATCGCTGCTCTGGCGGCGCACCTTGGTATCGAAGTTGAAGCCACCGTTGACGAAGCCACCGGCGCGAAGAATCTCGTAAACCACCAGGGTCATCTCTTCGACGCTGTTGGGGAACTGGTCGGTGTCCCAGCCATTCTGCATGTCGCCACGATTGGCGTCGATGCTGCCGAACACGCCCAATGCGATCGACGTGGCAACCTCGTGCTGGAACGAATGGCCGGCCAGCGTCGCGTGGTTGGCCTCGAGGTTGACCTTCACCTCATGCTCCAACCCGAAGTCCTTGAGGAAGCCATACACCGTGGCGGTGTCATAGTCGTACTGGTGCTTGGTCGGCTCCTGCGGCTTGGGCTCGATCAGGATGGTGCCGTTGAAACCGATCTTGTGTTTGTGCTCGATCACCATCTGGAAGAAACGACCCAGCTGCGCACGCTCGCGTTTCAGATCGGTGTTGAGCAGCGTGTCGTAACCTTCGCGACCGCCCCACAGCACGTAGTTGGCACCGCCGAGACGCTTGGTCGCGCCCATCGCGTGGAACACCTGCGTGGCGGCATAGGCAAACACTTCCGGCTGAGGATTACTGGCCGCGCCCGCGGCATAGCGCGGATGGCTGAACACGTTGGCCGTGCCCCACAACAGCTTCATGCCGGTCTGCGCCTGCTTGGCTTCCAGCACCTCGACCATCGCGGCAAAGTTGTTGGCGTACTCGGTCAGGTTGCTGCCTTCCGGCGCCACGTCGGTGTCGTGGAAGGTGTAGAACGGAATGCCTAGGCGACTGAAAAAATCGAAGGCGGCATCAGCCTTCGCTTTTGCCTGCTGCATCGGATCGCCGGGCTTGTGCCACGGCCGATCAAACGTGCCGGCACCGAATACATCACTGCCCGGCCAAACAAAGGTATGCCAGTAGCAAGCGGCCAGACGCAGGTGCTCGGCCATGCTCTTGCCGAGAATCTGGCGCTTGGCATCGTAGTGATGAAAGGCCAGTGGATTGTCACCATTGGCACCTTCGTAGCTGATCGGTGCAATGTGGTCGAAATAAGACATGGGAAACTCCACTGAATGCTGCATTGAGATCGGGTTGACAGAGATCCAGTCAGCAGATCCCAGTAATCCTCGAATGCTGCACAGTCCTTACCCTTGCAGGCAATTGCGAAATTTGTTGTGGCGATGATCATTTTCACTGTGGCAATGCGGCATGCTAGCGGGCTTGGCGCGTGATAGCGTCTACACTTGCCGAGTGATCAACGCTTCGCGGCGAGCTTCTGGCAGCGCGAAATTCTGACCCATTCGCCATACCGTACCGGACTATCGAAACGCCTATGGGACTCTCCCCGCCACCGCATCGCATCGCGCTGCTGTTCAACGCAAATAAAGGCTATGACCGTGAGGTGATCGCGGGCATCGGCCAATACCTCAACTCGACCCGGGTCGAGTGGGATCTCTATCTGGAAGAGGATTTCCGCAGCCGCGTACAGGGCATCGAACGCTGGCACGGTGACGGCATCATCGCCGACTTCGATGACCCGCAGGTGGTCGAGGCATTGAGCAAATCTGCTCTGCCCGTGGTGGCTGTCGGTGGTTCGTATGCAAATGCCGCGCGGTATCCCGAACACATTCCCTATATCGCCACCGACAACGCCAAACTCGTGCAGCTGGGTTATCGCCATCTGATCGATCAAGGCCTTTCCAGCTTTGCGTACTACGGCCTGCCACCAGCTCCTGGCAATGCATGGGCCGCCGAACGCGAAGCCGCCTACGCCCAGCAACTGCTGACGGACGAACTGCCGATAACGATTTTTCGCGGCCAACCGACCAGCGCCGGTGGCTGGGACAATGCGTCCGAGCAACTGGTCGAATGGCTGCAGGAATTACCCAAACCGATCGGCATTCTCTGCGTCACCGATGCGCGCGCACGCCAGTTGGTTCAGGCTTGCCAATTGGCGAAAATTTCCGTGCCCGAACAGGTGGCAGTCGTCGGCATCGACAACGATCCGCTGACCCAAATGCTGACGCGCATACCGCTGACGTCAGTGATGCAAGGCACCGAGGAAATGGGCCGCACGGCGGCGCATCTGCTGCATCAGATGCTACGTGGCGCCGACCATTCGCAGACCCGTATTATCGTGCCGCCGGTCGGTATCAACGTGCAATCGTCGAGTCGGCATCAGCCACTGCGCAGTCCGCTGGTGATGCGCGCTCGCCACTACATTCGCCAGTACGGCTGCCTCGGTGTCAAGACCGAACAGGTAGCCGATTATGTCGGCGTATCGCGCACCGCACTCGAAGAACACTTTCGCCGCGAGCTGAAACAGACCGTGCATCAGGCGTTGCTGCAGCACAAGCTGGAACACGCTGGCGAGTTGCTGATCAGTTCATCGCTGCCGCTGGCCGATATCGCCGTGCGTTGCGGTTTCACCTCGCTGCAATACATGTACGCGGTGTTCCGCCGCGAATACAACCTCACTCCCAAACAGTTTCAGGCGCAGCACCGCGGCGCCGAAATCACCGACTCCACCGGCAGCTCTGCATGACCTCCCTGACGTATCCAAATGCGGCCCACGTTCCCCATGCCGTGCGCTGGGGCACGCTGGCCGATGGCCGCAAGGTGCATCGCTGGACGCTGCGTAACGCGCAGGACATGCGCGTCGATATCAGCGACCTCGGCGGCAGCCTGTTGAGCTGGCACACGCCGGATCGTCACGGCCGCATTGAAGGCGTGGTGCTTGGCCATGCCGATCCGCTCGCTTACGCGGAAGGGCTTGGGTATCTCGGCGCCCTGATCGGTCGTTGGGCCAACCGCATCCGCAACGGCAGCTTCGAACTGGACGGCGTCACGTATCGACTCGACCGCAATAATAACGGTCACCACTTGCACGGTGGCCACGAAGGGTTTCATCAAGCCGTCTGGCAAGTCGATACGGATGGCGACAGCCTGCTGCTGACCCTGCACTCAGCTGATGGCGAAGGCGGTTTCCCCGGCAATCTTGATGTGCAGGTTCGTTACACACTACACGACGACGGCACGCTAAATCTCGACTATCAGGCGCGCAGTGATCAGCCCACACCGATCAACCTCACCGCACATCCTTACTTCAACCTTGGTGGTGCGCGTGGGAATATTCGCGATCATCTGCTGTGGATCGATGCTGAAGATTTTCTGGCCGTCGATGCCGGGCTGATTCCTGCAGGCCAGGAAAGCGTGGCTGGGAGTGCCTTCGACTTTCGTCATTCCGCGCCACTGGGTTCACGCCTCAGCTGGCCGCACCCGCAGTTGTCCGTCGCCGGTGGTTTCGATCACTGCTACTGCTTGGGCGAATCGCACGGCCAGCCACGCAAGGTCGCGCAGGTAATCGATCCGGCCAGCGGTCGCCGACTTACGGTAACCACGGATCAGCCGGGCCTACAGCTTTACACTGGTCAATATCTGGCTGCGTCACCCAAGCGCAGCGGCGGCTTTTACCAAGCTTTCGACGGTTTATGTCTGGAGGCACAGGCATTTCCCGACCAGATCAACAGCGCCACTGCCGAACGTGCCGTACTGCGCCCAGGCACCGTGTATCGCCAGCACACCGCATATCAGTTGGACGCGGTTTAACCACCGCTGGTGACGACAGCGATCGGAACTTTCAGCCGCTCGATTCATCGCGACGTTTATCGATACAGCGAACAAGTGCCAGCAAAAGCGCCAATGCCGGCAGCAATACCGAAAGGTTGCCGAGTTTGGCAGTGGCCAACCCGCCTGCGCAGGCGCCAATGGCAAAGCTCGAGCAGACCATCATGAAAATGCGCGACTGATGCAGTGCCACCGCGTCGCGCGGCGGAAAAATTCCGGCAAACAATAATTCCGCGGTTCGGCGCAGGTTGCCTGTCGTCATCACCGAACTGTATGGCGATCCTTCGACCTTGGCGAAGCTGGTACTTTGCAGTGCGGCCACAAAGGCCACGCCAAGCACGATGGGAATATCCGGAAAATTGCGTGGCAACGCGGCCACCACCAGCAGAAAGACGATTTCAATCGAAAGACTTAATAGCGCCGAGCGCTGCCGGGCGCTGCGCGACTCGTGCGCGCGCAGTCGAAAGGCCACGAATACACCCACAAAAAACGCGACGATCGGCGGCACATGACGCAGCGATTTATCCCACTGACCCGACGCAGCGTAAATACCGAGAAGCACTACATTGCCGCTTTGCGCATTAGCGAATACGCCGCCGTGACCGAGCCAGGTAAATGCATCCAGAAAGCCGCCTGCCCCGCTCAGCAGCATCGCTACGCCGATGGTTTCCCTAGGGTTCGAAACCGCCGCACCACGGTGGACTCTGAGCTTGCGAACAAGTGCCTGGATCGAGGTCTTCACGGTAATGGCTCACTGATGCGGCGCGAAATAAAAGCTAATGAAACAAGACTGACACATCAAATACGTGACGCTCAACGCCAAGGCTTTTTTTGCGTCGGATTGGCGCATGATCAAATGCAAGGCAGGCACAGCGGCGTCTTTCTCTGCAACTATGAGAAGCGATACTTGGGGGCGAGCAATGCCCATTGCGCCATTAGTGCGGACCACCCCGTTAAAATTCGATCACTTGTTTCCTTTCAGCATCATCATTTTGTGATTTGGCCCTTATGACTGATATCACTGCTATCGATCATTTTCCGTTTCTTGGCGAAGGCTCCGAAACGGCTGGCTTGATTCGCACGTTCGACTGGAGCAAAACCGCGCTGGGCAAAATCGAACACTGGCCCGAGTCGCTGAAGATGGCGACGGCGCTGATCCTGCGCTGTGATTTACCGATGACTCTCATGTGGGGTAAACAGGGTTACCTGCTCTACAACGATGCCTACAGCAAGATCGTCAGCACCCGGCATCCTGCGTTACTGGGCAAGACCGTGCGCGATGGCTGGCCGGAAGTGGCTGACTTCACCGCGAATGCGATGGAGCAAGTGCTGACCGGCATCAACCTTACTTACCGCAATCAGCACATGGTGCTGATGCACCCCGACGAACCGTCGGATCTGTGGCTAGACATTCTCTACAGCCCAGTGGTCGGCGCCGATGGGGTGCCAGCCGGCGTGCTGGCGCTGATCAGGGATGCCACCCAGCAGTTTCAGGCTGAACAGCGCCTTCGCATTGCGCAGGAAGCCGGCGGTGTGGGTACGTTCGAGTGGTATCCGGAAGCCGGTCGTCTGGAGGTTTCCGATCAGTATCGGCGGGTGTGGGGCCTGAGTCCGAACGAAGATGTCACTGATACGTTATTGATCAGCCTGGTGCATCCCGATGACCGTCATGCGATAGGCCCAAACCGCCTGGATTTGCCCAACCCACTCAGCTATTCCGAATTCCGACGCGTCGATCCGAAAACCGGCGAGATCCGCTGGATTGCGCGTCGGGGTGAAACGCTGGTGCTGGATGGCTCGGATCGACTGCATTACATCGGTATCGCGATGGATATTACCGACCGCAAAAAAGCCGAAGAGGCGGTGGTCGAGAGCGAAGTCCGTTGGCGCAACCTGTTCGAGGAAATGCAGGAGGGTTTTTTTGTCGGCGAGGCTGTGCGCGATGCTGCCGGACGTATGGTCGATTTCCTCATCACCGAACTCAACCCCGCCTTCGAAAAACAGTCCGGGCTGAATATCCGGTCTTCCATGGGTCAATCCATCCGTGCACTTGTTCCCAACCTTCCCGAATCGGTGATCGACGCCTACGCGCTGGTGCTTGAGTCGGGCGAATCCACGCAGATGGAAGTCCATATACCCACTTTGGAAAATCGCTGGTTTGAAGCGCGTGCGCGCAAGGTGGATGATCAGCGCTTCGCCGTGCTGTTTGTGGAAATCTCCGAACGTAAAGCCGCCGAAGATGCCATGCGTGAAAGTGAAACCCACTTCCGCACGCTCGCCCAGTCGATGCCCAATCACGTCTGGACCACGTCCGACGATGGCAAGATTGAATGGTTCAACGATCGCGTCTATGCCTACGCAGGGGTTGAGTGGGGTTCACTGGAGGGTGAAGATTGGTTCCGCATCGTTCACCCGGAAGACGTCAATCCGACGATGCAGGCCATGCTCAAGGCACGCACCACGGGCGAGAACTACCAGACTGAACTTCGGCTGCGTCGCCACGATGGGATGTATCGCTGGCACCTCGCGCGCGCCGTTCCCATCACCAATCGCGATGGCGAAATCGAACGCTGGATTGGCAGCAGCACCGACATCGATGATCAGAAGGTGGCGGAAGCGGCGCTTGGCAATCTTGCCGCCACGCTGGAAGAGCGCGTCATCGAGCGTACGGCCGAATTGATCAAGACCCAAGACGCGCTGCGCCAGAGCCAGAAAATGGAATCGATCGGCAACCTCACCGGTGGCATTGCGCACGACTTCAATAATCTTCTACAGGTCATCAGCGGCAATCTGCAGCTGCTCGGCAACGATGTAGCCGGTAACGACCGGGCTGAGCGCTGCGTACAGAATGCGATGGCCGGCGTGACGCGCGGCTCGAAGCTCGCCTCGCAGTTGCTGGCGTTTGGACGACGCCAACCATTGGCGCCGAAGGTAGTCAACGTCGCCCGCTTTATTCGCGATCTCGACGATCTGCTACGGCGATCATTGGGCGAAGGCATCGAGCTGGAAACGTTGATTGCGGACGGACTCTGGAACACGCTGATTGATCCGGGCAATGTTGAAAACGCACTGCTGAATCTCGCACTCAACGCGCGCGATGCGATGGATGGCCAAGGACGTCTGACTATCGAAGCGGGAAACGCGTCACTCGATGAAGGCTACTCGTACCAGCATTCTGAAGCCGGCCCCGGCCAGTACGTGATGATTGCGGTCAGCGACACCGGCTGCGGCATGACATCTGACATCGTCGAAAAAGTCTTCGAACCTTTCTTCACTACCAAGCCGGAGGGCCGCGGTACCGGTCTGGGCCTGTCGATGGTATACGGCTTCGTGAAGCAGTCCGGTGGCCACGTCAAGATATACAGCGAACCGGATCATGGCACCACGATCAAGATGTATCTGCCGCGTTCGACGCAGTCGGAGGATCGGGGCATCGACCAGGAATCCGGCCCGATCACTGGTGGCAGGGAAACGATTCTGGTGGCCGAAGACGATGAGGCAGTACGCAATACCGTGGTTGCGTTGCTGGATGAGCTTGGCTATCGCGTGCTGAAGGCGAAGGATGCCGAAAGCGCGCTTACCATCATCGATAGCGGCGTCACCATCGATCTGCTGTTTACCGACGTGGTGATGCCGGGTGAGCTGAAGAGCCCTGAGCTGGCGCGCCAGATACGCCACCGCCTGCCGCATCTGGCGATACTTTTCACCTCGGGTTATGCGGAAAATTCCATCGTGCACGGTGGCCGCCTGGACGAGGGCGTCGAGCTGCTGAGCAAGCCCTACACGCACGAAGCTTTGGCGCGAAAGCTTCGCCAGGTACTGGACAGCCAGCAGAAGCGCAACGCGGCGGCGGCGCCTGGCTCGCCACACCCGGGAAATACTGCCACTCGCAGATTGCAGCCACAGGTCGCCCGGCCGCTACAGATTCTGCTATGCGAGGATGACGAATTGATTCGCATGAGCGTTGCCGAGATGCTTGAATCCCGCGGCCATAGCGTGCTGGAAGCCGATAATGCCGCCCAGGCTGTTCGGATTCATGGCGAGCAGCGCATCGATTTGCTGCTGACGGATATCGGCTTGCCGGATGCCTCGGGTATCGAACTGGTACATCGGCTGAGGGCGCTATCGCCCAACCTGCCTGTGTTGTTCGCTACGGGACGCCTGGATATCGGCGACATCCAGAAAGATTCGCGCACGGCATCCATACTCAAGCCCTATGGAGCAGATGCGCTGCTTGGTGCCATCGACGCCTTGTCAGTATCTGGCTAGTCGATCCGCTGGCGGCCCACCGTGCCTGGCGAAACTCAGCGACCGAAGATGATTTCCTTGCCTTCGTGATCGCGGTCCCAGCCACGCAGTTGATCGCGGATATGCGCTATCCGCTGACGACCGAGCGCGTTGCGCTCCTCGTCCAGCACATGGCCATCGAGCAGCTCGGCCAGGCGCTGCGCGGTCGGCAACATCGCATCCCATGCATCCAGCGCGGACAACGGACCCGGCAAGGTCATAAAGAAACTCACGCCTGGCGTACGCAGTGCATCGAGTCGGCCCAGATCAAAATTGCCCGGCTTGAGCATATTGGCCACGCTGAAGATCGGACCAAGCTCACGCTTGCCATCAAGCAGCCGATGGTAGATGCCCATATCACCGAACTCGAGGCCGGCCTTTTCAGCAGCCACAACCATGTTCGGCCCGTTGAAATGCTCACCTTCGCGTGCCACCACGAACAAGGTAACGATGCGTTCGACAGCCAGCTGCGCCGGACGTCGGCCAAGGTCGGAGCGGGGCGGGATTTTCGGCGTCGGTGCTGCTACGGGTGGTGCCGATACCGGTTCCGGCGCAGCCGCTTCAGGCTGCGTCACGGCATGCTTCGCTTCATCGGGAGTGCTGGGCGCGCGCAGCGCATCGACAATCGAGGCCGCGTGCCCCACCAGCCGCGATGCCGGTTTGGCGCTTGGGCGCTCGCCCGACAACGTGGCGCCCAGACGCTCCAGTTCCTCGCGCATGCCGACATCCAGCTCACCCTGCTTCGGCTTGATCGGGGTATTGAAGGCGTCGTCATAGGACGAGTCGCGCGCACTGAACGAGGGCTCGTTACCGTCGGCGTCATCGCCAAGCGTGGGTTCGCGTCGTTCGCCGGCGTGCGGCGTCGGCATCACACGTCGCTTGCCCTGCTCCTTCTTCGGCTGACCGAACAGCCAGATCAGGACCAGTACGATGATGCCGACGATCAGCAGCGGAATGCCGACAGCGGGGTTCCAGGCAAAGGCGAGCACGGGTTGCATGGTCATCAGAATGTCCTCAGGCAGCGCCTGCGAGTTTAGCTGCTTCCGCGAGATCCACCTGCACCAATCGCGACACGCCCGGTTCGCGCATAGTCACGCCGCAGAGCTGGGTGGCGGCTTCCATGGTGGCCTTGTTGTGGCTGATGAAGATGAACTGCACTTTTTCGCTCATCTCGCGCACCAGGCTGGAGAAGCGACCCACGTTGGCTTCGTCCAGCGGCGCGTCGACCTCGTCCAGCAGGCAGAACGGTGCCGGGTTGAGGCCGAAGATGGCAAACACCAGCGCAACTGCTGTCAGTGCTTTCTCGCCACCTGACAGCAGGGTGATATTGGAGACGCGCTTGCCCGGTGGCCGCGCCATGATCGCCACGCCAGTATTGAGCAGGTCGTCGCCGGTCAGCTCCAGATAGGCGTGCCCGCCGCCGAACAGCCGCGGGAACAGCTCTTGCACGCCGGCATTGACCTTGTCGAAGGTTTCCTTGAAGCGCTGGCGGGTTTCGCGATCTATCTTCTTGATTGCGCCTTCCAGCGTTTCCATCGCGCTGACCAGATCGGCGAGCTGGTTATCAAGATAGGTCTTGCGCTCGCTCTGTTCCGCATGTTCCTGGATGGCGGCGAGGTTGACCGGTTCCAGCCGCACGATCTTCTGGCCCAGTTCGCCGAGCTGCTGGCGCCACTGATTCGCGTCGATGTCATCGGCCAGTTCGGCCAG
>Ga0302233_10000509_pt1 | contig 32012 bp, 21 predicted proteins | sample II_Palsa_N3_1_FD_193516 | JGI IMG/M metagenome (GOLD analysis project Ga0302233, IMG submission 193516) | Peat permafrost microbial communities from Stordalen Mire near Abisko, Sweden - II_Palsa_N3_1 | ecosystem: Environmental > Terrestrial > Soil > Palsa > Peat permafrost | place: Sweden... | reverse complement strand
AGCGTTTCGTCACCCGCCGCCATGCCAAGGATGAAACTCTCGCCTGGCTGCTCTGGTACAACCAGTCCCGACTACACTCCACCTTGAACTACGTCAGTCCGATGCAGTTCGAGAAACACTGGCTTGCTGCTCAGGCCAAACAAGCCTGCCCATGACCACGGTTATGGGATACGAAGTTCGAGGGCAAGGTCAATCCATGAAATTCATGAGACCTCAACGTCACTTAAAGCCAAACCATCCCTAGTATCCTGTAGAACTTTTTATCAATTAGCCAATTTACTCGTCCTCAATGTAATGCTGGCGGCCCAACCCGGGCTCTTTGAGGCCTAACATTACGATGAACGCCACCGCCACCACCGCTATCCAAAATAGACCAGCGTGGTGGTAATGCAAGATGGGATCGCTTCCAATGTCACCTAACGTTTTACCGTAAAGGCCAGCAAATATGGGGCCAATAAGAGCAGTGACACCAAACGTCAGAAAATTGATCACCCCCGTCGCGGTACCCTTTACGTACTCCGGATTTACCTCTTGGATGATTGTGTAAGGAATCATGGCGGCGCCTGACGCAACCCCGAGAATAAATAAGGAAACGCCGGCAGGAGTAAGTGTCGAATAATAGGTCAACTGCAATAGGCATGCGACCATGACGAGAATCCCGGCGAACAAGGCGGGCTTGCGCCTCCCTAGCTTGTCCGAAGCCCAGCCTAATAAGGGGCAACCGAATACCCAGCCGAGCGGCACCATGGAGGCCGCAAACACTGCCGCGGGATAAGCGAACATTCTATCCTCCTGAAACAAACGTACGCCCCAGACCATATCGCCAATCGTGGTCGGCACAAACAGCAAGCCGGAGACCGCCCCGCATAGATAGGATTGAGGATTCGTGAAAACGATCTTGTAGGTGCTAAGCAGTCCTAGCTTCGCGCTTGAATGGCTTTCGTGACCGCTCGGCGTGAGGATCACCAGAGCTACGCCCACCGCCAATACAGCCGCGCCAAGGGAGGACCAAAAATAGGGCACGGTTATAGTTCCATGAATCAGGTGACCAACTACCACTTGCCCAAAGGTGCCACCTAACATCCCTAAACACTGCGTGATTCCGATGGCGGTTGCTAGACGCTTCGCGGGAAACCCATGAGCCGCCAAGTACACTGCCCCCGTAAACGCGAACGCGGATCCCGTACCCTGCAGGAGCCTTCCGACATCGCCCATCTGGGCTTGTGGAATAGAAAATACCAGACAGCCAACCCCCAAAATGGCCATGCCGCCCGGCACAACGTACTGGGGCCCTAGCTTATCTAAGAGCACGCCGGCAATCAGGCTCGTGATCGCATAAGTGTAGTAATAAGCCCCCAAAATGGAACTAACGATTATTGGGCTGACGCCAAAAGCCTTGCTCAACTCGGGCATCATCACTGCTGGCGCTGATCTCCCGACATACTCGAAGAAATAAAATGCGAGCGCGCAGCACCAAGCAACAATGAAGCTCTTAGTAACTCTGTCCGTGGTCTCAATACTTTTCATCAAGAACCTCCTAGGTACGTCGGCCAGATTTCAATACTGCGGCGCTGTGCGAGCCACGTTCACTGTTTGCGATCCATGGTCTTCGAGACGCTAACACCCGTCACCTCCCCAAAGTCGCCGAGGGGTCATTGCAGGCTCCAGACGATCGACAAATTGTTTTTGTGCCCTGCGCTTTCTCGCGTCTCGACGACACGTTCGGCAATATTGGCGATGGAAAGAAGGAAGCAAAGAAAATCACGACATTTTGAAGTTACGCCATTTGCGTGCCTCCTCCACTCTAGTCGCGCCATCGAGCTACGGCATCACGTATTTTGGTGACCTAATCTCACCCAAATGAGTGACGCGATATACGAAGCTGTCGACCTCACGCTCTTCGCGTCCACGTATCTGAGATATGGTTTCTCTCCATCTCTGGTGGGTCACGGTGTTTCGGAAGTTCGGGAACGTCGTTAGCGTCGAAATCAGCAGCGTCGAAGGTGTGATATTCAACGTGACATCCACCGCATGCCACGACGCTCCAAAGTGACCGCAGCAAATGCCAGCAGCATCGCGAAGTTCATGCACGACTAGATGAAACGAACGATTGTCTCATTCAGGGCAAAAAGTAACACGGTGGCAGCCTGCTTATTTGTTGCTCGCGTTGAGCATCGCTACAGCTTCTGCGGTCAGTTGCAAGAACGTCAACGTCTCCTGCAGGTACGATTGAACGGATTGCCACGAGTGACTCAGATAGCCGATCGACAAGTCCTGCCTCACATGGATATGGAAATCTCTACCGCGAGCGCTCAACACGCCCCCCCCCTTTGATGGCAGGGGCCCAAATGATGTCGCTTTCCTCTCTTCAATGTCCTTGATGATCGGATAACCCGCCTCAGTCGACCTGCTCAACCGCGTGTAGGGCCCTTTGCGTAACAAAGACGCGCAGGAGCCGTTGACCCCGGCCTCACGCAGCGCGCTCACCGCCTTCGCCATCGCGGTAGGATGGGTTCCACATCCGCCGGGAAAGCAATTGCCTCGTTACTGGCCTCACGTCGGATGCCAGGACTCGCCGCGGCTTCGTGACATGACGGGACAAGCTCACTGTCGTACATCAGTCCATGTCGTCGTCATGCCAGACCAACAGCCAGCGACGTATCCGATGGGCTAAGTGCTTGCCGCAGCGCGGCCACAATGCGCTGCGCCGCATGGCCATCGCCGTAGGGCGAGACGCCATGCGCCATTTTTCGATACGCGAGATCGTTATCCAACAAACGGGAGACCTCGGCCACGATGAGTGTCTGGTTCGTACCGACTAGGCGGACGACGCCTTCATCGACGGCTTCTGGACGTTCCGTTTCCGTTCGCAGCACCAGTACCGGCTTGCCAAGCGCCGGCGCCTCCTCCTGCACTCCTCCGGAGTCGGTAAGAATCAGGAAGGCGCGCTTCTGTATCTCGACGAATGACGCATAGTCCAATGGTTCGCATAGACGAATGCGCGTGTGCTTCCCAAGCAACTCATGGACAATCGAGCACACCTGCGGGTTGGGATGTACCGGAAATACCACTTCGATATCTGCATAGCGATCGACCAACTGACGAATGGCACGGCATATCGCCCGTAGCGGCTCGCCGAAATTCTCACGGCGATGGGCGGTGACCAAGAGCAGTCGCTTGCGGGAGTCCAACGGTATGGCTAAAGGCCAATCGGTGGAGGCTACGTCCAGAAGCGCGTCGATCACCGTATTCCCGGTGACGTGGATGGCCGCGTCGCTGATACCCTCGCGCAACAAATTCTGTCGTGAACGCTGGGTCGGCACAAAGTGCCAGCGCGCCAGATGTCCCGCTACCAGCCGGTTCATCTCTTCAGGAAAAGGGCTATCCAGATCATGCGTGCGCAGACCAGCTTCGACATGACCGAATGAAATACGCCGGTAGAATGCCACCAGCGCCGCGGTCATCACCGTAGTAGTGTCTCCCTGAGCGAGCACCACGTCGGGCATCAACGCCTCGAAGGTTCCGTCCAACGCCGTGATCAGTCGTGCAGTGAGTTCCGGGAGTGTTTGATTGGGCCGCATGATGTCCAGGTCCACATCCGGCTGGATATCGAACAAAGCCAGCACCTGATCGAGAAGATGTCGATGCTGTGCCGTGGTCAGTACCGTCACGCGTGCCCAAGGCTCGCCCTTCAGCGCCTTGATCAACGGCGCCATCTTCACACCCTCAGGGCGGGTACCCACGATACACAGCACGTGTTTGCGAACATTCATAGATTTCGTATTTCCCGTCACCTAACCACAAATTCAAGGTCGTGCCTTGCAGCACAACGTCTCTACCCGCGTTCCTCCCTGACGCGCCCTCAAAAAGTCACGTACTACGGTAGGTGTGCGGCAACCACGCACCCCATTTCTCTTCGTAAATATTCTTGTTCCTCTCGAACAACGCCTGTCGCTTTTCCTGCTTGAGCTGATTGAACGAGGCAGAAAGTTGGTGATGGACGAACACGTCATCGGCGCAGGCGATGGACCACCCCGCCTGTTGCACGCGGCGGCAGTAGTCGTCGTCTTCGAAGAAGCCGATACCAAAGGCTTCATCCAGCGGTCCGACTTTGTCGTACACCGCACGCCGCATCGCGACGCAGAAGAAGGCAGCCGTATGCAAAGGCGTCAGCTCTCCCGCATGGCGCGCGGTATAGTCCCCCGCCACCTGCAGCATGCCGTCCATGTCGTCGTAATGGATATCAATGCGCGCCTCGTTACCAATGTTGTTGGTCACCGGTCCGATCAGGCCGAGCGTCGTGTTGTGACGCAGATGGGCAAGTAACGTGGCGATCCAACCGGGCGTCACATACGTATCGTTGTTCAACAGCACCAGATACTCGCCACTGGCCACCGCCAAACCTTGGTTATTGGCAGCGGCGAAACCTCGATTGTCCGAATTCAGAATGACGTTCCGGCCATCACCTTGCGTGGCCCATGCGGTCAGATAGGCCGGCGTGTCGTCGGCGGAGGCGTTGTCGACCACGATGACTTCGAGGTTGGCGTAGTCACTGTATCGCTCGATACTGCGCAGGCAGTCTTGGGTCAGCGCGAGATTGTTGTAGGTGACGACGATCACACTCACCCGCGACTCGGGCAATGACTCAACCCCCTGCATGAGATCATGCACACGGTGCGCCCAGGTCTGCCCCGCAGCGAACTGCTGGCGCGCAGCGATGGTGGCCGGGTCGGGTGCGGTGGCGAGCGCCTCACCCGTCGCATACAGGAACGACGTGTGATCACCGCCCGTGCGCACCAGGTCACCAAATTGGCGAATCTCCGGCAGTGCAATCGATACGACCTCCTTGCCGGCGCTCAGATATTCGTAAATCTTGACTGGATTAGTGGCCAAGGTCAGTGGAATCACCTGGAACGGCAACATGCAGACGTCGAAGCCAGCCAAATAGAACGGCAGTTTTGTGTAAGGTACCTCGCCGGTGAACTCGACATTGTCTAGATGCCGCAGGCGCTGCCGCGCACCGACGGTATCGTCGCCCACCAGCAGCATCAGGCAGTCGGAGAATTGCCGTGCCACCTTTTCCAGTAGATCCACATCAATCCATTCGGCAATGGCGCCGAAGTAGCCGATCACCTTGCGACCGTGCTGGTCCTTGAAGCCGTGCTCCGGGGGTACGGCGAAATGCTCGTACTGGCAGGCATTGCGAACCATCAGTCGACGCGGGTGATATTTACTCGTTTCCGCATAGAGCCAATCGGAGGTCACTACCAGCAAGTCGGCCGCACACATCAGATCACGCTCTGAAGCGAGCACATCGGGGCTATTGCCAGCAAAGCCCGCGTGATGATCCATGCAGTCGTAGACTAACTTGTGGTTGGGAAGGACACGCGCGCTCTGCAACCAGAACGGATGCTCCACGAGAGACAGGCATGAGCGACTACGTGTCCAGGTCAGCAACTGACCGATGCTGGCGCACAATTGCTGTTGCGCCTTAGCAGTGGGCATCGCGTAGTAGATTGCCGGACTGTCTTTCAGATGCAGTTGAATCCTGAACAAGCGATCGTCGCTGCCGAGTGTCTCGATACCGAAGCCGGGCTCATCACGAGCGATAAAATTGTTCGAGATGTAGAACACGCGGTGACCACTGGCAGCGAGCTCACGTGCCAGATGCTGGGGACGCTGAATGCGGTAGTTCCAGTCAATGACCGCCCAGATGAAGACATCGCGCTTGCCGTTCTCTACCTTGACCAATGGCACATGGGACGCTGCCACCGGATGGGGTGCCGTCAGTGCGCGAATCTGCTGTCGGAGTCGCCGCAGCTGCTGGCGTAGTTGCCCCGCCACAATATGATCGGCCTTGCCGACAAGACCGTGGCCCCGCAGTAGGTGCATCGCAGCGCGGGTCGGCCACGTCCAACGCCAGCTTCGACTCGTCGTGATTCGGTGGAACTGGCGCTCCAGCTCATCGATCAGTGCATCTCGCGTCTGCATGTCACCCAAGGACCGCAGCGACTCCGTATGCCATTTCTCGATCTGGTGCGCGGCCTCTGCTTGTAACAATTGATGTGCAGCCTGCGATTCCGCAAGCTCACGTGCAGCCTCTGCCTGTGCGGACTGATGTGCGACCTGCACCTCTTCAAGCTGACGTGCAGCCTCCGCTTGTGCCAACTGGTACGCAGCCTGCAACTGCTCAAACTCATGTACAGCCCTGACCTGTACCGACCGATGCGCCGCCTGCACCTCGTCAAGCTGACGTGCAGCCTCCGCTTGTGCCAACTGGTGCGCAGCCTGCAACTGCTCAAACTCATGTACAGCCCTGACCTGGACCGACCGATGCGCCGCCTGCACCTCGTCAAGCTCACGCACGGCCGCTTGTTGCGCAGTCGCATGCTGCGCACGCTCATGCGCCCACAGGGGTGCCATAACGTCGGCGACGGTGAGTGTCGATGGCGCCACCCGGATGTCATAGATTTCACGATGAGGAAGCGGCACGTAGCCGACGACATCGAGCGAACCGCGATCGAGTACGGCAATCACCGCGGTATCGAACTCTCCGACGTCACTGCCGGTAGTATTGCGGGAGCGGCTGAGTCCGACGTAGAGATGGTCGCGACCCATCGCCAGACCACGCGTGTAACCGGGCAGAGAGACAACCCGTTTGAGCTGGTAATTCCCATCGTAGACATGGACCGATTGATCCTCCGAGCTGCACAGCCACAGCTCATCGCCGATGGAAACCAACGAGTGCGGTTGAGAGAGTCCTTCAATAAGAGGCTGGCTCGTGCGCACATCGACCACCAAACCGGCTTTCCGGGTGGCACCTTTGTATCCCCGATGCGTGCGAAAACGCCCGAACATGGAGGCCACTAACCTTCCGTTGTGGATCGTCATGCTGTTGACGTGCGCTGAGTCCGGTTCGTCCCCAAAGCGCCAGCTTTCCACCACGCGATACTCGGCATCCAGATGAACGACCTGGTTGCTCTCGGTAAACACGGCATAAATGCCATCTGCTGTCGTCAGCACATCGTGCAAGTCAGGTGGGCTGTCAGCTACCGCTATAGAGCGGAGCCGGCCGTCACTCACCTCCCTCAACCAGCGACTATCGCCCGTCTGCACACACCACAGCAAACCATCCGCCGTTGGGGTGAGACCACTCGCGTCCTCACTCATCAACGGCATCAGCAACTGTTTGTGCAAAAAGAGCAGCCCTCCTCCGTTGGGTGAAGAAACGAACAGAGGATCCGGAACACTTAAAGTGGTACGCACGCTTGTATCCTCAAGAGCATTAACATGACCGCCTGTACCTCGATCCAGGTACATCAGCACTCACTCACAACGACTGGCACCACCGTTTCAATATCAATTTTCGCCTGAAGGTCGGCGATGCCCTGGGCCGCTCCGGTATCACCGAGCACGATCAGAAGCATCACGTCGGTGCGACGATCTAGGGCCACAATGGCTTGGCCATATTCATCAAACTGCGATATGCCGAACGTCAGAAGGTATTGCTTTGGCAACAGGTGGGCGTTGAACCTCCAGCGCGCCACGACCATGCTTCCTTCGCTGCCGTGAATAAGGTCACCGCCTTCGACGAACGAATTGGTGCTGTAGACAAGTTCACCTTCCGGGGTGCGAACCTGCAAGCCAACGATGGCTCGGCTGAGCGCCTCCACGCAAACATACTTGACAAGAATCTCGACGGGTCGCCCCGGCGACAGCATCGGCACGCCGGACTGGCCGGCGACACGAACATCAGCCACTAGAGCCTTACCGTTGCCCACGCGGATCTCGTCGCGGTTGTAGCCGCTGCGCGTCGAGAGCACATCCTCGAGTCCTGCGGCGCGCATGCTTGCCATAGCCTGCGCCGATGTCTCTGCGCGATTGATCGCCACGACTTTCTGGGGTCCTGTATCGACGATATGCGAGCCGAACATGAGTTTCAGATAGTCCGAAACGGCGCCACGCACAGGTCCGTCATAGCTCTTACGTCCGGTATTGATCACCACACCACGACTGCATAGGCTTTCCACGGCATCCGTGGAATGCGTGACGAGCAGTAGGGTGCAACCCTCTTCCTTCAGCTCCTCGATCCGGCGATGACACTTGCGCTGGAAGTAGGCGTCCCCGACGGCGAGTGCCTCGTCTACCACCAGCACGTCAGGCTTCACGGCCACCGACACGGCGAACGCCAGACGCACAAACATGCCACTGGAATACGTCTTGACCGGTTGCGTCACGAAGTCGCCGATCTCGGCAAAGGCTAGGATGGAGTCCAGCGCAGCGTCCACCTGCGCACGCCGCATGCCCAAGAGCCCCGCCTTCAAATAGACGTTCTCCAGGCCGGTGAACTCCGGATTGAAGCCAGCACTGAGTTCGAGCAGCCCCGCCACCCGCCCGTTCACTTCGATGTCGCCAGTGGTGGGCGGCATCAAACCGCAGATCATCTGCAGCAGCGTCGATTTGCCTGAGCCGTTTCGGCCGATGATGCCGATCGTCTCACCTGGCCACACCTCGAGATCGAAATCGCGCAGAGCCCAGAATTCCTTGGCGTAGCTCTTTTTGCCGAACATCCGCGCAAGGCGATGGTGCGGCTTCTCATAACTGAGATAGCGCTTGCCCACGCCTTTGGCCAGAATCAGCGGCCCCGATCGTTCCGTCGCCGTGGACTCAGAGGACATCGATGAATCCTCCTCGCGTGCGTTGAAACCAGACATACGCCAGCCAGCAGGACAACAGACAACCGGCGGTATAGACCGACAGGCCCAACCCATCGGGAAGCTGGTTCCACAACAGCACCCTGCGTGCCTGCTCGATAAGAAAGGTCAGCGGGTTGAGTCGCATCACCGAACGCATCCCGGCCGACGCATGATCCAAGGGAAAGAAAACCGGTGACGTGTAAAGCAATGCGATGGTGATCAGTGTTGTCATCTGGCTCACGTCTCGTGCATACACACCGAGCGACGCCAACAGCCAACCTGCAGCCGTCGAGAGAAGCATGAGCGGCACGAAAATCACCGGAAATAACAGAAACGTCGACGCGATATGTCGGGTAAATATCAGCGAAAAGGCCGCCAGCACGGCGAGACTCGCCAGCGCGTAATAGATCGCCGTCAGACTGGATACCCACGGCAAGATTTCCAAGGGAAAAATTACCTTGGTGACATAATTGGCATTGCCCGTGACCAATTGGCTACCACGCGTGATGCAGTCAGCGAAGACCGTATAAATGATCAGTCCGGCAAACAGCGCGGTCGCATACTGCCCCTTGCCATCGCCGTCCATCGTCGCCCAGTGAACATGGAAGACTTCAGTAAAAAACAGCGTGTAGATTCCGAGCACAAACAAGGGGCTCAAGAAGGACCAGGCCAGCCCGAGCAAAGACCCTTTGTATCGGCCAATAACATCCTTTCGGGCCAGTTGAACGATGAGCCCGCGATGCACCCACGTGCTGCGCAGCAGGGATTGCAGCGAGGTAGCCTGCCGAAACATCAATGAAGTCACATGCGCACCATCGATGGTTTTACGGCGTGACGAAATGACAGCGTTTGATGTCTGTCGATTGACCGGAGCATGCCCTTGCCGTGGCATAACGATGAACATGATGCTCCATGGTCAGGCATCGAGTGGACGGAGCAACGGTGGAAACGGGAGGGCATACTTCTTGTCTCCTCTAATGCGTTTTTGCCGATGGCATTCGGTGGCTTATGACGACGTTCGTTTCGATGCCGTGCTTGTAGCCATCGAAGCGCGCGTTGATATAACTGCAGATCGTCCGCGTGGAAGTCACGCAGTTTTTCCATAAAATATGTGTCTACAATGTTGCGAGAAACCCGTACTTCGTTTCGTTCAAGTAACGGAGTTGCAAGCCGGTGGACAAGAAGCGTTCGAAAAACTCAGGTATGTCCTCTCGGAAGTATTCGGTAATTCCAACAAGGGCAAATATCACCAAGGGAAAACACCACAAATTTTCCATGTAAATGTTTCTGAACTTCTCGCTCAGGCAAAATGCTCGAGCATTAAGGCTTTTTCGACGGCTTGACGGTTATATGGTGCGGCCGTCTTTTTCGCCGTAGTTTTCTCGCCAATACTCATAGTGGGATAGCATGCGTTCCGCCGCGTCTATCGTCCGGATGACGATCAATTCCGCCGTGAGGTCAATTGCAATAAATTGGTCCGATGCCTGTGATCGGATACGAGGTTCAGCTTGCGGATAGCGAACCCGTTGCAACTGCCCACCAGAAGAAGGCCGGCAAAGCCAGCCCTCTTTTGCTCTCGACGTCAGTTGCCCTTCACCAATACACCACCGGTGGCAGGAGAACCCTGGAAGCGCACCGATTGAATGGAGGTTCCGGCAGGAACGACGAGCGGAATGCCCGACGAATCTGTCACACGCAGCGACTGGAATCCGCTGCCCGTGCTCTGCCATTCATAGACATCTCCAGCAGTACCCACCCAGAGGATGTCGGCCAGTCCATCGCCGTTGTAGTCCGCGACGCTGGACATGGTGTAACCGGGGGCGACACTGCGTACTTCCTCGTCCACCACGGCGTCCCCGTTCATGATCCACCAGGCCATCTGGTTAGTCGTCGGATTCGTCCATATCAGATCGGTCTTTCCGTCACCGTTGATGTCCCCGGCACCATACAACGTAAAGCCAGCGGGGTGATCGGAAATACGTTTCCGAACAAAGTTTCCTGTTTGATCGTTGATCCAGACATAAACGCTATTGTCGTTCGGGTTGGTCCATACGATATCGGCGAAACCGTCGCCATTAACATCCGCGATGGTCGGGATATAACCCGAAGCTGCGCTGGTCAGGGACGAGATGGTATCCGCCACGTAATAAACGGTGACGTCCTTGCCACCCTGGTGTTGGAGGTTGTAATGGTACTGCAGCGTCCACCAACCGATTTGTCCGGTTGCATCATTGCGCCACAGCAGCTGTTCTCGTCCATTGCTGTCAAAATTGCCGCCGCCAATGAGCTTCCACCCAGCAGGAAACGGCACCCCGACCGTCACGGAAAAAAAGTTTCCTTCTCCATTGCTCAGCCAAACATAAAGTTGGTTATCCGGGCCAGTCCAGGCCAAGGAACCCAGATGCCGAGCTTGATCGGTATATGCATCGCTAACGACGGGGAAAAGATAACCGCTGGCGCCAATCGAGTAACCAGCTGCAATCGGCACAGTTGCGGTGCTGATCGCAATGCTCCCTTTCATCGTCAAGCCGGTAAAGATGCCTGCGACAGGATCCACCATCGCGATGTCACTGTATCCGTCCGCAAGGTTGCCTTCGTTCGTGATCGGACCCGCGATGGTGCCGAGAAAGTCACCGGGCGCGGCATAGCCCCTGGTAAGCGGAGCGTCATGGGCAACGACGGCATCCACCAGGTTCGAGGCATTGACCGTTCCCAGGCCGGTGCCATAGTCGTAACCTTGGTTCGTCTGCCACGCTACTTCCAGTGAGGCACTACCGCCGCTGCTCAATACGCCAAGCTTGTTTGCGTTCGCTTCTGAATAGCAGTCACTGGTGCCTGCAAAGCACGGCACGTTGTTATTTCCCTGAGTGACGTCGTTAAAGACGCAACTTGCACCGATTGCAGTCCCGTTGGAAGAGTTGCAAGAAAGCAATCCGCTGACGTTAGGTGAGGTGTTGGTGCCGTACTCCTTGTTGGCAATCTCATACAGCGTCGGATCGATATTGCCATGCGCGTCGCCGGTGGCCTGATTGATCAGCGCCTGGATGCCAGCCATCGCGGGAGCCGCAAACGATGTTCCACCACCGCTGTTGTAGATGACGTCATCCGGATTGGTGTAGTCGCAGGGGCTGCCCAATTCGGAGGCATCGGACATGCAGTAGATCAGTGCATGACCATAGAAGCCGCTGGCTGCAAACAGTGACACGTCGGGCTGCATGCGTGCATGCGAATTGGGTGCCCCATAGATGCCGACCTGCCAGGCAGGCTGGGTCCAAAACACACTCGGGCCACCACTGCCGGCTGTGGTGCCAAGGTACTGTATGCCCTTGGCGCTGTTGCAGGCGATCACCGGATCGGAGATGCCGAGCAAGCCATCCAGCGTGCTGCTGGCGCACGTATCATTCCATGTCTGCTCGGGGATATAGCTGATGGCAGACTGGCCTTTGGGCTGGTTGGTCGATGTCCAGTAGGCCGCTTCGTTATCAAGATCATTGAAGTCCGTGCCACCTACCGAAAGGTTGTACGGAGTGGACGACATCGTGTTGACATTGATGCCGAACGAGCTGGCCGTCTGGTCCTGATCGCAACCGGCAGAGCCGGCATCACCGGAGGACACGACCACCGTGGTTCCTTCAGCGGCTGCCTGTTCCCAGATTTCGCCCGCGTCGCTGGTTATGTCGTCAGCGCTCATCACTTCACACTCGCCATAGCTGAGGCTGAAGATAGCCGGCGGCGGAACGCTCGCATTGAGTAAATTCAAGGCAGCGGTGAACGGGCCAAACGTCGGACTGTTGCTGTCGTCGCAGGACGCAAACACTACGTTCGCATCAGGTGCTGCGGCGCCGGCCCACTCGGTATCTAGGGCGGCTTCAGACTCGTCGCCGTTGGTTCCCGGATCGGGACAGCTTGTATCACCGGCGAACGCCGCGGGATTGACATAGCTGACCGTGCCGATGGCGTTGCTCGGTAGGAATGCCTGGCGAAAGGTCGTTACGTCGGCGGGCAGAACGTCGCTGCGCTCCAGAACCACCACTGTCTGCCCTGCTCCGCGGATCGGCGTCTGCCGACTCCAGAGTGGATTGACGTTGTAGATTTCCGTGAAATCAGGCGGAGCGACCTCGTACAGTGTCTGATTGACGATGCTGCTTGGCGGCGTCGTGAAGTTCGGTCCCGGTACCAGCTGGCTCCACTTTCCAGTGGTGATGTTTCTCTTCACGGTGGCCACGTCCTGATGCTGCGGCTTTGCAAAGAAGTTGTCGAGCGACACGACACGCTTGACGACAGGGCTCAATGCTGCGGGGAGCTCCTGGTTGCTTACGTTCGCGAAATGCGTCTCGCCCTTCAACGTGAAGCTGTGGATAGTGGTGTGGAATGCTTCGCTAACAGAGGAAACACTTCCCGAGAACCTGATAATGGTGCCTGTCGGGGTCACTTGATCGGCGCTCAAACCGTGCGCGTTCAGCCAGGACGTTACCTGGTCGATGTCCGATTTGGCTGGCCCGAACATCTGGCCAATTTGCGCCGCAGTCAGCCACTTATGAAACTGCGGCGAACTTGGGTTATTCAACTGATTGACATAGGCGTCGTAGCGGCTCTGCTTGTCAGGGCTGCGCTTGAGCAACAGATTCATGTTTCTGAGGCGCTGCGAACCCGGCATAGCTCCCCGGTCTTGCGCAATTTTTATTTTGGAAGATACGCTGCCTTCAACCGCAGAGAGCCGATTGTCATCGACCTTGTCGGTGATACGGGCAACATTCAGTTCTGACGCACCAGCTGCCATAGGAGCAGCGAGTGCAGGACAAGAATGTGCAAGAAATACTGTCGCTCCGAGAACCAAGCCTCGGCACCTACCATTGATCATAAGATTTCCCCCAACGGGCCAGCGCCCTAACAATTCGAGTATCAACGCCTGGACTGGCATGCACCTCGGACAAAACTGCAGTCCCAGGACTTTCTTGTGTGACGCGTCTTGGATGACTTCGCAGTTTCAAATCGAAAAGTGAACCCGAATGACTGACCGTTGTCACAATCAATAGGTATCTTTTATTCGATCGGGCTTTCAGTCTCGCAATTCCCTGTATCAGTTCAATGAGTAGCCTTGTAGACGCATCAGCTATCTTCTTGAGCTTCAACCAGCTGGCGCTTCGACTCGGCCACGCTATCGACTGGCTAAAACTAAACCACTGCGTTCGCCACGAACATCACCCGAAAGAATGATCTTTTTGTGTGGCCGAGCACGGTTCTGCCCCCCTGAACCACGCCCCTTCGATGACGGCGCGAAATCCGTGGCTCATATGTGTGGCTGAATCAATGATCTGAAGTTGTCGCGCGGCCATCCATATCATCCCATGTCGGCAAAAATGGATGCCATTTCTGCACACGAAGCGAAAAGACATTCAGGTGATTGGCCACCAGTAAATGGATGAGCGCACGTCGCCGATCCAGGGGCAGTCTGCATATGGACAGTTCGTGTACGCAGTTGGCGACCTGGTCAGGGTCTTTAGCGAGATCCTCAACCTGCACCGCCATCTGGTGGTAGTACAGGATCAGGTAGCGCCGCGACTGCCATGCATGGAAGGAGAACGGTATCTGAAGGACGATCAGGACAATGCAGCACAGCGCGGGGAGCCATTGCCGAAGTCGTTTGTATCGTGACCCAAGCTTAGCCCCTGCTTCGTCGCCCACAGCCGACATCAGCAGTAGCGCGACCACATTGAATTGATAGATAAAGACATATCGGTCCTGGTACAGATAACTGCTGCCCAGTTGTGACACGCGATAGACCACGATGCTGATGATCCATCCGTACGAAAGCACCATCAGGCATACAGCGACATACTTAGACAAGTTATAAGGCCCACGCAGAGCCTTCCGCCAGAACAGTGCGTTCGAAATCAGCAGCAGCACGGTTACGGCAATCTCAATCAGCAGCCATGCCTTCACGGAAAATCCGGCGACGGGGCTTGCTGGAAGCACGGACATCATCAGTGGAATGGTCACCCACTTCCAGGTATCTCCCTGACGAGCAAGCTCGAACAATGCGCTCAGGTGCACGGCAAGCGGTTGCGGCGGAGTGAACGTTTCGCCAACGACGGGGGCGTACGAATAGCCCACTCGCACTATCACCATGCACGTCGCGACAATGACGATGACCTTCCATAGATGACCCACCTGGTACCTGGCGTCAGAGACCGCGATGATGGGCAGCACTATCAGCGTCACAGCGACGGCGACGATGGCGTTGTCATCAACAGTCACCCCCAAAATTGTCGTCGCCACCGTCAGCAACAAATATCGCTGGGTGTGCCAGGCGTTCCAAGCCGCCCACATGTAGAAAAGAATGGGAATCAGCGTGACGTATCCGGAAGCCACCAGCGGCCAAGTCCAGATGCCTGTGCAGTTCAGTGAAAACAACATCGCACAGATGGTCGCCCACGCCAGGTCACCATGGATGTTTTCGGATTTCCCTCGGCCACCGTTCCTGATCAGGACGTAGAAGGCCGTCGCGCACGCCGCTGCGCCAAGCACTCCCGCCAACGCCTCAACGACAGCGTCAAGATCAAAGAATCGCAACTCGATGAGAAGCAGCAACTTCACTAGTGGCTGCGCGTGGTCTAGCCCGTGGCGCCTGACGAAAAAATCCGACAAGCCAAGGGACCCATCCATGGCCTTGCTCACGAAAACGTCCAGGAAGTACCAGGAATCCGAGCGAATGACGGGGCCGGACGTGCGCAACACGAATAGTAGAAGATTGACAAATGCAGCCACAGCGACGAACCAAACCGACGCGCACGCGATCGCTGACGCCGGCTGCGATGTTGCACGGCTGCCTCTTGGGTCCTTGAGCTCGATGCAGGTCTCGTGAATCAAAGGGACCCTCCATCGCGATTTGTCCCGAGCTGTACGTGGCTTGCCCGGGGGAGGGCATTCCTCTTCACGTCGAAACCGGGATCACGCAAGTCAGTTGACGGTGCGCGGATCATAGGACGATCCCGGCATGCGCCAGCTCAACGGAATCCCGCTCGCGAGAAGACGCCATGGCGTCGGTGACCGAGAAGGTCGCTGCATCCAACACGGCCTCCATGCAGCTTTCGACACCGAGCCAGATCGGCATGCGCACCAATCGATCACTGACGCTGTCTGTGACGTCGAGGCGTCCATGCGAACGACCGTATCGCTTGCCGGCCACGGACGAATGTAGTGGCAGATAATGAGAAACCGCCTGGACCTTGTGCCGGCGTAGCGCGGAAATGAAGTCGCTACGGCTTTGCGAATCGGGTAGGAGCAAGTAAAACATGTGGCCGTTGTGACCGCAGTCTTTCGGCACCCGCGGAGCTGTGATCGAGCGGGACATGCGACTAGGCAAGTGCTCGAACCACGTCCGATAGTGGTTCCAGACCGCCAGCCGCCGCTGCGTGATGAATGACGATTTCTGTAGCTGTGCGTACAAGAAAGCAGCGGTCAGTTCGCTGGGTAGATACGACGAGCCGATATCCACCCACGAATATTTGTCCACCTCTCCCCGGAAAAAACGGCTTCGGTCGGTCCCCTTCTCACGAACAATCTCCGCCCGCTCCACAAACCGTGCATCGTTGATGAGAAGCGCACCGCCTTCTCCCGATATGATGTTCTTGGTTTCGTGAAAGCTGAAAGCTGACAGATGTCCGATGCTGCCGAGCATGCGTCCTTTATAGCTCGACAGAATGGCATGTGCTGCGTCCTCGATAACGCATATCCCGTGCTTTTCGGCGATCGTCATAATGGCATCCATTTCACAGGCGACACCCGCGTAATGCACGACACAGATTGCCCTGGTGCGGGAGGTAATCGCCGCCTCGATCAGGCGCTCATCGATATTCAGAGTATCGCTGCGAATGTCCACGAAAACGGGTACGCCACCACGCAATACGAATGCGTTGGCTGTTGAGACGAAAGTGAAGGACGGCATGATCACTTCGTCGCCACTTTTCAGATTAAGCAGCAAGGCCGCCATCTCCAGAGCCGCTGTGCAGGAATGGGTCAGCAGCGACTTTTTGCAGCCTATCGTCGTTTCGAGCCAGGCATGGCAACGCCGGCTGAAAGCACCGTCTCCGGATAGATGCATGCCAGCCTGAGCTTCACTCATGTACCGAAATTCATCGCCGGTCATGTAAGGTCGGTTGAATGGTACCTGCACAATGCAGTCCCGATGGTCGGTTGAAAGGTAACGGTTCGGCATCACGTACGGCATCCCGCGACTGTCGTAATCAAGAGGGATCCTGCGCCGCGACGACGACGCCAATCATGATCAGTCCGATGCCCATAACCTTGTGTACGCCCATCGGCTCGGCAAATAAAAGTCCGCCGCACACCACTACCAAAACAAACGTCATCGCGTTGAGTGGATAAGCCTCGCTTATTGGCAGGCGCGTCATCGCGGCTATCCACGCCAGGGAGGCGCCGAATGCCGCCATGAACGCACTGATGACCCAAGGATTGAGCAGCAAGGCCACCATGAAGCGAGCCCTGTCTGCGTTGACATCGGGCAGGCGGCCAGCAGCCAGCACCTTCCACTTGATGATCAGTTGCCCGTACACGGTACAGCCCACCGTAAGCATCACCAACAGATAGGCGGATAGGCGGCTCATCGCGACGGCTCCCGCCCGCCCCAGATGTAGTCGACGGAAGCCGGGCCGAGATTGAACAGGAGATCGACAACGGACACTGCATGATCGAAGGGAGGGTGCTGTTGTGGATACTCCGGGTAATGGGAGTAGTCCTTGAATTCCAGTTCGATGCCTGCCGTGGCAAATTTTGCGGGATCGATGTAGTCGCGCGCAGCTGGCCCCGACAGATATCGGGTGGCTCCCAATTTCTTGAGGATGTCCAGCAGCAAATCGTCACGTCGGCCCTGGCAGTCAAACTTGCGAGAATCCTGAAACGGCGTGCGAATACCTAGCAGGTCGGTGGAAATTTTCCTGATGATGGTTTGATTCATGACCGACAGGTTGGTCCAGCGATGGTTCTCATATAACTCGCTGAAGAATTCACGATAGTGCGCAAAGAATGGCGCATTCCGATAAGCGTGCTGCATCTTGTTCCAGTGGGTCGCCTGCCATTGATGGTCGGCAAGCTGCACTTCGCAAATACACCGATTTCGGTTTGATCCCGCGGGCACGGAGAGCCATGCTCCACCCTCTTTCGTCTTTATGCGATTGCGGGTGCGCCAATCACGAACGGTGAATTGCACCTGGTCGAGAAAGACGAACGTGTCGACATCGCGGATAATGTCGAAATAACCCTTCCATGGAATATAACTCGATTGAATGATGGCCACTTGCATCAAAGGGTCCGGAAAGAATGGAGACCGCATGCAGAAGTCAGCGTGCGAAGATCGGGTGACGTCCAGACCCGACGGGCAACATCAGGTCGGCACCGAGCGAGCAGGCTGACATCGGCCTGAAAGCGCGCACTGGGACGTTTGAGCAGCAAACAGCCGGAGTAGCCCGCGTTGATGGCACCCACGGCATCCCGCGCAACGTTATCGCCGACCATCAGCAGATCGCCTGGGGAAACATCCAGCCGTCGAGCTATATTCAAGAAGCCACTGGGCGATGGTTTCTCCAGACCCTGCTCGCGGGTAAAGACGATCGCGTCAAGCAAGCACGTGATGTTTCTCATCAGGGACAGCTTTCTCAGCTGCGATTCGGGCGGGTTGTCGGTAAGAAGCCCCACCCGGATCTTTGCGCGGCGTAACTCGAGCAGCGCTTCCTCTACCTCGGGAAAAACGTGCACGCTGGCGGGCGTCGCTGACCGGTAACTGGCAAGTAGTCGGTCACGTAGTGCGGGAAGCCCCATTCCCTTCACAACGCGATCGATCAGGGAGTCGTAATGGCCTTCTTCAACCGCGTCGTAGGCAAGCGCGATCAATTGCGCTGGTGCGACGACGTCGGAGACGCCGTCTGCAGCCACTCGCATCCTATCCATGATCCAGCGTTTATGATCGATCAGGGTGTCATCGAGGTCAAAGACTACCCCCTTGTAGGGAGTGGTTCCCAAGTTTGGAATCGGAGTAGCCCGTTGTTCAAGCACACGCACCGTGCGCATGGGCTGAGAATCCGTCGCCGAGGGAATGCCGGCCATGAAGGCGACCAGATTGTTGCCTGTTGCCGCGGCATGGCCGCTGGATGTTCCATGCCGCGGATTGATATCGGAGACTAGACAGATCAAGTCAGGAGTGCGGAGCACTTGAATATTGAACAGGCCGCAACCGCCCGCCGATGCAAGCCAGGACGCAACTTTCAGGCTGATGGCATAGACATCGGGATCATTGGAAGAGTCGCTCACTACGGCAAAGCCAGATGAAGTCCTCAGGCGATGCCGCATCGTGATCGCCGAAATATTCGCGTGGAAGCCAATCGCAAAATCGGCCGAAAATTCTTCGAACATGGGCAATAGCGGGACCCAGCAGAAACCCCCGACATCGATCAGTACCCGCCGCGCCTGGAAGTCTTCCCACTGACGGACAACCTCAAAGCCACGACCTCCCCAACCACCTTGCGGCTTGCCAAGAAGTGGAAACGGCGAAGTTGGTGCGGGCGATAGTGGGCTTTGCGCGGGAATGCCGTTGAGCAGGAGTTCCCGGTAAGTCGCGCTCTTGTTATCGAGAAGTTTCAGCAATTCAGAGGATGGGACGGCGACTCTTGCACCGAACGTCGCGAATCTCGGCTTGAGTTCAGCAAGAGCTGTCAGCTCACGATTCGTGCAGGGAAAAACAAGATCGATGGACTCTTCTCCGACGATGCGCTCCAGCGTGTCGGCAAAACCCTCCGCATCTGATAGAGGTGGAACAACGATGTATCGATCGGCGACGACGTTTCCGACGTTTATCGTCGTGCTATCGGCAATCACCACCCGCACGTCGCCAAGCATGCGTGACACCTGGGCCAAACCCTGACCTTGGAACCCGCCACCCGAGATCAAGAGAATCTTCAGCGGCATACGCGTGTTTCGAGAAAAATTCCGTTACTGATCTCAGGAAGCGAAAACGCCACTTCGTTCATGGCTGCGGCCACGCGGTCATCAAGCTCCAGCACGGAGAGCTGCGCGGTTGTCACGGGTTTCAGCATGAGACCGGCGCTACCGATCACGTCGAGGCCGCACTCATGGACCAGATGGCGCAACTGGTTCGGATCGAAATAACGACGGTGCCCAAGCGCAATATCTGCTTCGCTAAGATTGTGCAGATCTTTCAGGATCCCGGCGTGGTGGCCCACAAGCCGGTGCAGCGAATGGGCGTTTGGCACCGCGATCATTATTTTTCCTCCCGGCTTGAGAAAACGTCGATATCGCCGCAGTATTTCGGCGGGACCTTCTACGTGCTCGAGCACAAATCCCATTTCGATCACATCGAAGCGCTGCCTTGTGTCGAACTCCTCGAAATACGCCTTGGTCAAATGCACATGGCCCGAAAGGTCTATCTCTTTCTCAAGGAGGTCAATAATCTCCTGCGATCCCTCGACGATCTCGTAACGATGCAACCGTCCGACCAGGCCTTCGATCATGCCTCGCACGATAAGGCGATGACCGATGCCCAAGCTAAGGAGGTCGATGGAAGACATGTGCGCCGTACGACGGAGGATTTGCTCCAGGCTTGCGCTCAAAAGCGTGATGTTATCGTCGTAATACGCGCAGCCCGGCACGTACGCTGAGCTCTGCTGTGGAATATTCATCGTACGGGCACCAAGGCCACAGCGAACGTCATTCGACGTCCTTGACAATGAAGAGCGGACGACCCTGGGTTTGTACGAAGATACGCGCCACGTAGACGCCAATGATACCGAGGCCAAGCATCAAGAAGCCAAACATCACCGTCAATAACGCCACCAGTGTAGGAAAGCCCGCGAGCGTGGAATCCGGATAAATCAATTTGCGCGCGACAACGTAAGTTGCATTTGCCAGGGCGAAGACGAGCGATACGGCGCCAACCCAGAGACTTGCGTAAAGAGGCTTCGAGGAGAACGAGGTAATCGCCCTCGCAAGCAAGGTCAGCCGCTTCGCCAATGTGTAGGTCGATGGATGCTCGCGCGATGTCTTTGTTACGGGCATTCCCAATTGCACGAAACCTGTCCAGTACATCATCCCGGCGAGGAAGATGTTCCTATCGCCCAGCGAGAGCAGCGCATCAACATAACGCCGGCTCATCAGGCGCTCGGTGACAACATTCTCGGGGACCCGCACGTCGCTCAGGCGGTTGAAAACTCGCCAAAAGATTTTTCCGCCGACACGTTCGACAAGCCTGCCTTTGCGCTGCTCCTGGTAGCCGAACACGACGTCGGCACCGGACGTCTGCATCTTGCTCCAGAAATCGCACAGCACTGACACATCGACTTCCAGATCGCAGTCGATCAAAAAAACGCGCGCGCCTCTGGAGCTTTGAAGCCCCGCTGTCGCGGCCTGGTGATGACCAAAATTGCGCGAGAGATGAACGATGCGAATTTGTGGGTGCGATTGGCGTAGCGCTCTCAATGTCTGGACCGAGTGGTCCGGCGAGCCGTCGTCAACAAAGAGCAGCTCAAAGTCAGGCATGCCGATGGATTCAGCAGCTGCGCAGCTGGCCGATACGAAGCGTTCGATGTACTCGTCCGACTTGTATACCGTCGTGACAATGCTCAGCTCACATGAACGTTGACTGCGCGATGCTCGCTCGGCGTCCGATCTTGACTGGGAGATGCTGCTGTCGGGCATGGCAAGGGGCAGAAACTCTAAATGGGAAAAGAGCCCCGCCGCCTGGTTTCGAACACAAGCACTTCGCCGGCCACTTATCAATGTGGAAAAAATAGCCGACTACAGTCTTCTGTCACATCACCTGAAAGGGTGATTTTCACTAATAGCAAGACAATCTCGGGTCGATTCGATACACCGAGCTGGTCGCCACCGTTCAAATTGTCACCGCGGCAAAATCTATATGCGGTTGTCCGCGATCAGATTTTCAAGCTTGACCCATCTACTTCACTGGCGCTTGGCGACGCCACTTCCTGCTCTTTCCGATGTGTTTTTAATGCTCTTGTCGGGGGGGGTTATCCCGGAGGATTTACTTGAATTTTTCGCGCGCACCGCTGCCGTCATGCGCTGCATCGGTCATCTCGCCACCTGGAGCACCGCCAATGCCCTGGGCAATTTCACCGACGCATAGAACGGCTTCGATCTTCCGCCTCATGTTGGCCTGCATGTCGTATGCCGTCGGCACATGCATGTCTGTGCCCGCGATAGGACCAATGATTTTTCTTGCGTGAGATCGTTCCGGATATCGCTCGGTCGCCCTCGCTTTTGGCGGTTCGAAGCAAGGTTCGAGCGACATCGCGATCGGCTACGCCGCCAGCGTCGAAATATGACCGATCGGGATGAGTGGTCATATCATCCAGAAGTGGCGCCGGCAGCGCTTTCCTGGCGAGCGCTGGCCGCGCGAGAAGCCACGGCCTCTGCAAATAAAGCGCGGCTGTATGCCGCACTGGTGCTTTGGATATCAGGCAACCGAAATTACTCGCGCGCGAACTCTTCGCGATATCTCTGCATCGGCCATCACGGCTTGTCGTCCGGCGCGCAGTTCCTAGCGTTGCCTAGGAGGCGAAGAGGCGAAAGTAGCCTAGGGAGAAATCATGCCCCTGCGCACAGCAATAGTGACCGCGTGAGTGCGGTCTTTTGCGTTGAGCTTGAGCATGATGTTCTTCATATGCGTCTTGACCGTATCTTCGGAGATCGAAAGCTCCCGCGAAGTCAGCAGATTGGAATGACCCAAGGCCACCAGCAACAGGATCTCGGTTTCCCTCTTCGAGAGCAGCGGCTCCGCAGCGTAATCAGCGAGACGGGTGGCGACCTCGGAAGGAATGTGGCGCCTGCCCCGCCAGACGTCTCTGACGGCCTCGGCGAGTTCGTCGACCACGGAATTCTTCAGCAGGTAGCCGAGTGCTCCGGCCTTGAGCGCACGCAAAATTTCGACATCGCCATGATAGGTCGTAAGTGCAAGTACTTTCGTGTTCGGGTGCTCGGAAAGAATGACCGTCAGGGATTCCACGCCACCGAGTACGGGCATGCGCAAGTCCATCAACACTACATCCGGCATGAACTTCCGAACCAGGTGGATCGCCTCTTCCCCATCGGATGCTTCGGCGACTAACTCCATGTCACCTTCCTTCGCAAGCACCGCACCGACGCCACGCCGAAACAACGGGTGATCATCGACCGAAATAATACTGATTTTGGCCGTGCCCGTGTCGTCAGTTGTCTCGGCGGAGAGTGAATCGTTGCTCATGGGCGTTTCTCGGATCATGTCTACTTAATTTCTTCATACTCAGCTCGAAGCCATCGCGGAGATTGTGCGCGCTTATGCACATTTTGCCGGTTGATGAAGGCTAGCTGTCTGCAGGATCGGAACATATCCCCCGATCTGGGCAAATTTGATGAGAGAACGCGCGCTATCGCAAAATCCCTGCCTGCCAGTTTTACTTCTTCCTGACCTGCCTGACGTAGGCAATCGCGGATCTCACCTTCAGGCTTATGCGCGTGCCGCCACCTGGAGCGCTGATAACCCGAAGTTTTGAGCCCAACCTAGTGGCTCGCTCGCGCATGCCGACCAGTCCCCAGTGTCCTTCGCGCCGCCCCTGGTTGAGTACCTGCGCATCGATGCCCGTGCCGTCGTCCGCGATAGAAATGGAGATGCCCGACGGCTTGTAGACCAACGTCACTTCAACTTCGGAGGCATTCGCATGACGAAACGCATTAAGCATGGCCTCGCGTGTTATCGCAGTGATTTCTTCGTCCGCCAGGACTTTCAGTGGGCGCGGTGGGCCGATAACCCGCAAGCTGTAACGAGTCGGGTAAAGCAGCTGAAATCTCTCGCCAATATCTTGCAGTGCGTCAACGATCCGACCGGCATCGCCACTGCTCTCTCTCAACCCCGCGACGCGGTTACGTGCATTCTGCAGCGACTTTCTTGCTTCGTCGGTCAACCCATCGAGCTCGATCCCGGCTTGCGCGGTTTCGACATGATCGCGCCGCAGCACTTGCAGGTTGACTACGAGCGCCTCGATGTCCTGAAGGAGCGTATCGTGCAGGTCGCGCGCGATACGTTCACGCTCGTGAATCCGCTCTCGCATCCTGGTGGTCACCCGCGCTACGGCTCGACGGACATAAAGCCGGAAGATGGCCCACAGTGCGATACCTATCGCCAATCCCAGCAAGATCTTGAACAGGGTGGTCTGATAAAGTGCGGGCGCGATGGAGAACGGTGCGCTGGCAGAGTCCTGGCTCCACAAGCCGTCGTTGTTGCTGGCCAGGACGCTGAATACGTAGTTGCCAGGCGCAAGGTTCGAATAACTGGCACTTCGGAGGTTGCCGATATCCCGCCATCCCGAGTCCACGCCAGACAGCCGCACGCGGAAATGCATTCGCTCCGGAACAGCCAGGCTCAACCCAGTGAACTCGAAGGTCAGATCATGCGTATGCGGCGGAAGGACCGGCCTTGAAGTCGCCAGGTAGGTCTTCTCGGGCGTAACGATGGACTGCATCTCGACCTTGGGCGGTATAACATTTTTTTGAAGGTTTGCCGGATCGATGCTGGCCAGACCGTCGGTAGTGGCGAGCCAGATCGAGCCCTTAGCATCCTCCACCGCTGTATTGAGCGGATGGATCTGCTGCGCACCGCCGGACATGCCATCGTTGGCGTCGAACATGCGAACGGGCACTTCGTAGTCTGGCATGTTCATGGCGCGCTCGATGTCCTGCCATTCGATGCGCGCCGCACCCGCATTGGTATTCGCCCACACGGCGCTGTCCTGCCCAAGGACCATGCCGGTGATGCCGTCCAGCAGGCGGTCATCGGTCGTCCTAATTCGTTCGAAGCGACCGTTGCGCATGACGAAAAGGCCAAGGTCACCGCCCACCAGCAGCGCTCGTCCTGGAAGCACAGCGGTGACCGGCCCGGTGCGCAGCCCGTTCTCCTCTCCATAAACCGTCACGTGTCCGTTTTTAACGACGGCAAGCCTGCCGTTGCTGTAACCCAGCCAGACAAGTCCTGCTGTGTCAGGGACGATCACGTTTGCGTAGAGATCGGGCAAGGCTTCGATACCACCCTTAGCCTTCCACTGGCGACCGTCCAGGCGAAACACTCCCAGGTGGCGAACCGAGATCCAGAGGCTGCCACTTTTGTCACGGGTAATCGCGTTGATCCCGCCTCGATCGAAGGCCAAGGGAGCCGCTGGCTCGAAGGGGACGAACGAGCTGTCCTGCCGACGCATTAAGCCGCCCGGGCCACCGATGAGCAGCGAGCCATCCGTGTCGCTGTAGATGGCATCGACGCCGTTGGCCAGCCCGGCCGATATCAGGCTACTTCCGAGAGTCCACAATGCGCATGGATGAGCCGGATTAACCGCGGTTCCTACCCATAACGAACCGCGGGCGTCGGTCGCCAGCGAAAAATTGATGAAACCGGGAGAGCGCAACACACGGACATCATTTTTGCGAAACTGGTCCAGACCCTTGGTCGTACCCGCCCATACGTTGCCCTCGGCATCCTCGAACAAGGTCAATGCAAAATCTGATGAGAGGCCATCGGCTCGTGCAAATGTATCGGCATTGAGGTCTGCCATCGACACGCCAGCTCGCAGATCCGGACTGAATTTGCGGCATATCCCAAGGGCGCAGTTGCTTGACCATACGCTGCCATCACGCGCAACAATCGCCGCATTTGACGTCGGTGAAAAATTGATCCTGCCGGTCTGGGCAGACCCTGGAAACGCCCGCTGGAATTCGCGATATCCGAGCTTCTCGCTAACAGTGATCAGCTGCCCGTGCTGGCCTTCGAGAATTTCCGCGTCCTGCGGAAGCGAGTGATCCGCCTTGACAAATTTCTTCCCACCCGCGGGTAGTACGTAAACGCCAAGATCGCTTGAGACCCAGAGGCGACCCGTCGAATCCGACGTGACGCTGGTGACATGACGTCCCTCCAGGCCCCACGCCACTGCCGGCACCACCCAATTTCCGTTTTCAAGACGGTAGATATTCTGCTTGGTCGTCGCTGCCCACATGTTGCCGGCAGCATCCTCAGCGAAGTCAGTGATGGTTCCCCCGCCGGCATCCCCATGCGAGCGCAAAATTTGTCCAGAGGCATCGTCTGTCAGTCGGTCTGCACCACCGAATGAGTAAGCAACCCACAAATCGCCGCGGCGGCTCACGTATAGATGCGTCACGGAACGTGAAGCGGTGCTCTGTGGGGGACGTAAGTCAACGCGCTCAAATCGCACCCCGTCAAATCGAAATAGACCCGCGTGACTGCCTACCCAAAGCCATCCGCTGGGTGCCTGTGCCATCGTAATGATGCCTGCCGGCGCGCCGTCTTTCGAAGTCCAACTCGCGTGGTGATAATTTGCTTCGATTCTATCGAGTGGGAGCGTCGTATCGCACACTGGAGTCTTGGCGTAGGCGGCCTCGGTGTGCCACATGGCGAATGCCAAGAGAAGTACGAAGAATGCTCTTTCAAGGGGGCTCATACAAGCTCAGCGAAATTCATGCTTCTATCTTCATCGCCAACACTCGGCACACCATTTGCGCATCTAGAGTTCGATTGGGAGCCTTAGCTAGGTCAGGGTACCGAATTTAGCTCAGTTCGTATACTTCGTACAGCAGTGAGGGCGACTATGAAACGGCGAAAGGCCAGGAAAACCCGGCCTCTTTCGTTCTTGCCGCAACTGGCTCGCCGTTTCAGAATCGCTATCGATAGCTCTCAAAATCTCACTGGTCGGCACTCGCTTCCACCAGCACAAATTCGTAATTGACGATGCATAGGACCGCGAGAATCGTCACGCAGCCTTGGACAGCTGATCGAAAATGGCTCCGACTAATACAATGTGCTGACAATGCTCAGTTCGCAGATCGACGCTTCACGAGGCCAATCGAATAGACTGATTTTCTTATAGGTCGTAGTCCTGTTGCAAAATGGGCCCAACGTATCCCTCAGACAGACATGGGATGGGTTGCTACACCCATCCCATGTGTTCATTAGCACTTGTGAAAAGTGAGATTAGTGCAAGGTGGACTGTTTGAGACTGCTATTGCTGGAGACGCCGACTGATGCCGTGACGCTCGGGGGCGGACAGACGACGCCGCTGCAGCCGCCACTACCGCCACCACCGCCACCACCCGGGGAACCGCCGCCACCCTGTGTGAGGGCGACGACACCTTGCAGGCTGCTCTTCTGAACGATGTATCCCGAAGGAATCGTATAGGCATTGCCTAGGCCATCAGCCACGCGCGCTGAGGTGAATCCGCCACCCGCTACACCCGTTCCCTGCCAGACATACGCGGTACCTTGAGCATTCGTCCATAGAATATCGGCCAAGCCGTCGCCATCGAAGTCTTCGATCGACGCTACGGTATAGCCCGGAGTGACATTAACAATCTTCAGGCTAACAACGCTGTTGCCATCCATGATCCACCAGCCGAACTGGCTCGTGGAGGCGTTAAACCAGATCAAATCGGTGTTTCCGCTTCCGGCGATTTGACCGGCACCTTCCAGAACCCAACCCGCCGGGTACGTACCACCATACTTCTTGGCGTAATTACCTTGACCGTCATTGATCCAATAGTAGATGTCGTTCTTGGTTCCGGTCCAAACAATATCAAGGTATCCGTCGCCATTCAGGTCAGCCAAGTGCGGCGTATATCCAGCTGCAACGTTGATGATATTGCCGATAGTTCTGGTGCAACTGATGTTGTTGAGCGTACCGTCATTGCCAGCAGGGCTAATCTGCGTACCGCTGCAGCTGAAGCTCCAGGAGCCAAGCTGATTAGTCGTACTGTTGTAAAAAACGGCTTCGGATTGGTTGGTGCTGTCGATAACGCCCGTGCCAACCAGCGTCCAACCGGTGGGGTATGGGAAGGTGAACTCCCAATTACCCCAACTGTAAACGTCCATCGTAAGCGTGTTGGTGGTCGCGTTATCGCTGAATTGCACAGCTTGACCTTGTAGGTTTCCGCCACCGAACAGATCGGACGCAACCGCCTTGACTTCGTCACCAGCCTGGAACGGCTGCCCAAATATTCGGGCTACAGGATTCCATGCTAAAGGCGGAGAAGCTACTTGCACAATCGTCCCACCGTTCATCCATGCCATCACCGGCTGAGAATTACCCAGCGTGCAAGTGGCGTTGTTCTGGAGACAGCTGGCCGGCGGAAGCATCAAGACGGTGCTATGCCCGTCTGTTGCCTGCAGCGGCGTCACCAGATTGCCTAGGTCGGCAGGAGTGGATGCAGTACCGCTGCTATTCACACCCATCAAATCCCAAGTACGGGATATCGCTAGGCTACGCGTATCCTGCGCCGAGATGGCATTTACCAAGTTGGCAACATTGAGCGAACCCAAGCCTGTGGCGTAGTCATACCCCGCACCCGTCGTCCATGCTGGTACAAGCGACTGGCTGCCACCTGCACTCAATACGCCAAGAATCCCACTACCATTTAGCGTAGCGCTCTGATTAGTGATGGAGTAGCAATCTTCGGAGTTGGATACGCAAGGCTCGTCATTATTTCCCACGGTGACGTCATGGAAAACGCAAGAGGGATCTGAGCCATTGCTGCCACAACTGTTCAACGGAGAGCCGTTAATACCGTATTCCTTGCGCGCCAACTGATACAACATCGGCCCGATATTGCCGTGACTCGTACCGTCCGCCTGATTGATCAGTGCCTGGACTCCCGCCATGGCGGGAGCTGCGAACGATGTACCGCCCGCGCTGTTATAGATAACGTTGGTTGGATTTAGATAGTTACACGGCAGAGCTTGATCGTTCACTGACGTATCGGACATGCAATAAAGCAGCGCATGGCCGAACAGACCATTCGCAGCAAATAGCGAAATGTCAGGGAGCGAACGGCTTGTAGTTTGAGCCATACCGGCCACGCCCGTCTGCCATGACGGTTGTCCCCAAAGATAACTTGGACCACCACTACCCCCAATAACGGCGGCAAAATCAGCCAACCCCAAACCCGAATTACATGCAGTCAGGGGATCAGAATATCCCAGCACCGCGTACAGCACTGGGCTGGCGCAAGAATCGTTCCAAGTCATCTCAGGTACGTACCCCAGCGCGCTCTGACCGAGATTGCCGTTGCCAGCAGCCCAATAGGAGCTGGTCTTGCCCATATCGTTGAAATCGGTTCCACCGACGGAGACGTTGAACGGCGTGCTACCCAGGCCGTTCACTTCAAGGCCGAAACTCGCGCCACCACTTTGGCCTTGATCGCAGCCACCCGAACCAGAATCGCCCGAAGAAACAAAAACCGAGACGCCCTCGAAGGCTGCCACATTCCAAAGATACGAGGCCTCCAGAGCATCGCCCACGTCTGCACTCACCAACTCGCACTCACCATAGCTCAAGCTGATGATAGGCGGTGGCGCATCACTGGAGAGCAGATTCTCCGCTGCAAGGAACGCGCCGAAATCGGAACCAGTGTCTGCACAGGAAGCCAACACGATGTTGGCATCGGGCGCTGCCGCACCAGCCCATTCGGCATCCAGTGCAGCTTCGTCCTCGTCACCCGTACGCCCCGGGTCCGCGCAGCTGGCAACACCCGCGGCAGAGATTGGATTGACCTGAGTGAACACACCCTGCGCATCAGGGGGCAGGAATGCCTGGCGGAATGTCGCAACGTCCGGGTTCAACACATCGCTGTCTTCGAGCACCACCACTGTCTGGCCAGAACCACGGACACCTTGATTCCACTCTGGGTTGACGTTGTAGATCGTGTTGAAATCAGCAGGCGCTACATCGAAGTAGGTATTCCCACCGAAGACGGTATTAAAGTTCGACGAAGGCCCTTTCGTAGAGACCCATTTCCCCTTCACATCGCGCTTTACAGCGCCGACGTCGATGTGCTGCGAGGTAGGGAAGAAATCCGAAAGTGATGCAACTCCGGCCACCACGCTGGTAAGTGCCGCGGGTAGCTTCTGTTCGGTGGCATTCGCGAAATGTGTTTTGCCGTTCTCCACGTAGCGATGCATCGTCGTGCCGAAGGCGCGCCCAACTGCTGCCACCGGTCCCGTGATGTGAATCATCATCTTGTCAGCCGAGATCGACTTAACGCCTAGTCCCTGTGAATTCAGCCACGTCTTTACGGAGGAAATATCCTGGTCGTTGGGACCAAATTGCTCACCCACCTGTTTGGCGGTAAGCCACTTGTGATAGTTCGGCGATCCCGGCGAACTAAGCGAAGCCACATAGCCTTGCAGTTGCTTCTCCTGTACTGGAGTCCGCTTGAGAAGCAAGGTCATCGACGGAATCACTTCTGTCTGACCCATAGGGCCCGTATCGATGCTGTGAGCGATTCTTAAGGAAACTGTGCCTGTTAGCGTGGTCGTTTGCTTATTGCTTATCTTTGAAGCGTCGATGAGCGGGGCACCATTTGATCCGACAACGGTTGGACCGGTTACGCCTGCTATAGACGAGCTGGCAGCACAAGCCTGCCCAGCACCTCCCGCAGCGCACACCAAAAAGGCCCCCGCAAGCCATGGCTTATATTTATTCATTAGCACACTGTCTCCCCCAGAAATTGATATTAGAGTTCATGCAACCAAATTCTTTCCGTTTGCTGATGCGTGACTTTCTTATGATTTATGGATGCGAAGTAAAGTCGGCGATGTTAGTTAGCGATCTTCAAATATCTGAAGGATCACATCGACCATCGGACCAGCCTTCTAAAACTAATTGCTTACAACAACCAATGACATCACCCGAAAGAATGATATTTGCTCCAAGGAGGTCGAATTTTTAAACCCTTGGCGCCAGCACAATCGTCAGTGCTTTCGCACTGGCGCTGTAAACCTGCATCCGCAATGATGGGCGCCCACCGACATTCCGACAGCTACGCATCCGCACACTGATCGTTGGATTACTGGCACGGGGCCTGTCGGCACTGCTCGCCCTGTAACAATCCGACCCCGAGGCTACCGTTGGCACTTTGCTGGCGGCTTTTGGAGAATCACATGCGCCGCACGCATCCCATCCCTCATATCGCAGGAAACTTCACGCACGCTGCCATGAACGTCAGCAAGCGCGTGAAGGGTCGCCGCCGTCACAACATGCTCTATTTATGGCTAGCCGACGATCAATGCATCTACCTACAACGGCGTAGCCACAGCGACGCTCCCGCGATTGAGGGTTACTCCTCGAAGCAGACCGTAAACCGCGGCCGCGACGAGCCCGCGGCTAGACGGTGCGACATCGAAGCGAACCTTCGGCTGGCCCGTTTCGACTCCCCGCAGAAAGCACCTGCCGAGGCCGTAGCGGTATGAGCGACAAAAATAGCATCGAGGCTCGTAAGCATACCGATGTTGTGGCGCGGGTCACCGGCGGGCGTTTCTGTCATAGCGCTAATCACTGGACCAAGGCACCAACTACCCTGCGCAAAGGCCGACGCATCTGCCAATCTTGCCAGCTGCGTTTGAGCGCATCGAAGAAGAAGCCCCGAAGTACCACCCTGTGATTGCATTCGAATGAATACGTGAACATGCCTAACCCACCGTGCTGACCATCGCAAGCACGCTCATTGCCATAAACCACGTCGACCAGCCGACCGCTGAACGCCGCGCAGGGCCGCAGTGGTACCGGGCTTGGAACAGGCCAAGGCGCCGCTGCGGCGCTGCATTCGACACACCGAACAGACTCCTTCGTCGGCTAATTCGCAGGGCTAGCTTCATCGGCGTAATAGCGAATCCAGGAGACGCTAGTTAGGTGAACCGCACCTCGCGGGCTTCCGGATTACCCATCGCGGCGAGCAGTTGCCTGTTTCGTCAGCGTCACCAGAATGCCGACGACGCTCGCGGCTCGCAGCAACGATCGATGTCGTCGTCAGTAATGCGGGTGTGGGTCTTGACGGACCTTTGGAAGCCATTTAGGGATCGTCTGATCATCCTGCTTTTTTGACGGCAGTGATCGTGCCTGCTCTCGCTTCGCGATCATCGACGGATCATCGACGGATATTTGCTGCGTCAGGAGGCGATTTCGCACCCCGTTTTTGCCGCCTGATGCAGCGGCGGTGCATGCAGCAGGCACACTTATCCTGCCTGTGCCAGCAGATGCTTGCGTGCCATCCACACATTGCTCAGCGCAAACAGCGTCAGCATCTGTGCGCCGTTCTTGGCCAAGCCGCGGTAACGAGCTTTCACATGACCAAACTGGCGCTTGACCACCCGGAAGGGATGCTCGACCGCTGCGCGGATCGACGCCTTGGCGTGCTCGATCTCCGTGGTCAGCTTGCGTAGCTTCGCATCAGTGATCGCCTTGA
>Ga0302233_10000506_pt1 | contig 32079 bp, 34 predicted proteins | sample II_Palsa_N3_1_FD_193516 | JGI IMG/M metagenome (GOLD analysis project Ga0302233, IMG submission 193516) | Peat permafrost microbial communities from Stordalen Mire near Abisko, Sweden - II_Palsa_N3_1 | ecosystem: Environmental > Terrestrial > Soil > Palsa > Peat permafrost | place: Sweden... | reverse complement strand
GCGCAATGTCTTATACCATGGCAAGAAGCTCGCACAAATAAAACAGCCCCATTTATACCTGAATCAATACCGAGAATTAAGCCAAAAACTGGTCGCCTACCTTGCCAGAGTGCCGCTCTCTTTAACCCAAGTGTTTGATGCGGAAAAATTGATGACTGAAATTCCCAGTGATTTGTTTAATACTTTATTAAACTACTCATCAGAAGAGCCCATTAACTCGGAAGCAATCATTGAGCTGATTACGGGCCTTAATGAACAAGAAAGTCTTATTCAAAACTCTCAATTAACAGAAGAATACCAAGCAAAAGCCTGCAAATTTATAATAGGCCGAAAAGGTGCTTTATTATCCGACTTGGAGTATCAATTTCCTCAGGCCTATCGATTGTACTTTGCGGGCAATGTCAGTGTGAAAACAGAGAGAGAGTTGGGTAAAGAGTTTAGGCATGGGCTGGAATATTAAGATAATGACCCATTAAGAGCTTTAAATAATCAATAGGATAATCACCCTTATCGGACATAAATTCTTAACTTTAATCTGCCAGGAAGCTTAGAAGCTATAAAAGGTCAAAATTGGAATGATTGGGCCATAAAAGGCCGGCCCAACAGGGTATATTAATAGTTATTCTAATTAATTAGATAAAGGAGCCTGTTATGGACCGCCCAAATCAACCTCAATCGATAGCAAACTGACTAAAGGGGAATTATAATTGTCGTCAGTGGGGAATCATAGTTGACGCTGGACACCTAAACCCAAAGGCTCTCATAAACCAAAGTAAGGGCAAAATTTAAATACAATAAAACAGCGATTCAAGGAGAGATCAATGGAAAACAAATATCTTTATGAGGACAAAAATGAAATTGATAATTTCAACCCAAAAGCCATTGTGGCCATCTGTTTTTTAGAATGCCAGGGAAAGTTCTTATTACTAAAAAGAGCGAAACCTGTATTTGGTGAATATTTATGGGGTGTTCCGGGTGGGAAGCAAGAAAGTGAAAATAATATTAGAGAAACTATTTCTCGGGAATTAGATGAGGAAACCGGTATAAAAATTGGAAGTAGCGTTTTTAATTATATAGGTGAGCGGTATGCTCGTGTTGCGCCTTGGGGCGACTACATATTGGTGATTTTTTATCTTAACCTTCCTATCGTTTCAAACATAATACTAAGCAACGAGCATACAACTTATGAATGGGTAGATAAAAATGACCTTAAAAGCTTTAATTTATTAAAGGGCCAGTCTGAAGCTTTTGATCTCGTATAGAGACTCTTCTCATTTCAATTTGACTGAGGTTTTCTGTTCCTGATTTTCTGGGATTATTGCAGAGATATTAGAATTAATCATTCTAGGCATATCACAGCATTCTTTCGCTAAGCTTTCTAATCGTCGGTGCAAAGGATGAATAATATTTAAGTCCTCCGGGGCGACTAAAGCTTTAAATTCTTTATTGGCGAACCCCTTAACATATTCAGCCGGTGTTTTTAAGCCTTGGCTTTGCTTTAAAGAAAAATCAGCCCCTATATTGGCCAAGAAGTCTATTAATTGTGGCGTTTTTTGAATAATGGCTTTTTTTAAAGAAGTTCCTGTAAACGTTTTAAGCTTTTCTTTGAATTTTGTAAAATGCACAGCATTTTCACCAATAAATTTGCTGACAAATAAGAACTTGTTGGCGGTACAAGCCAATAAAGCATTGTCAACTTTTTCATGGCCTTTAAAACTCAAAGGAGTAAATATCATTTTTGTTTCGGATAAATCTTTTAAACCTAATTTTGATAAATCTAATTTTTTAAAAGCACCTTGCTTTTCCATTGTGGTATAAAAATCAATTTCTTCAGCAGACATAACAATTTGGCCGCCCGAGTTATTTAAAGCGGTGTTATCGGGAGATTTTTCGTCTCGCTCTCCATCTACTGCAACGGATTGTAAGATATTCACAAGCGTTTGTTGATAAGAGACGGGCTTTAAAAGATCTGATTGCGAACCTGCTCTTAATACGGCAAAATGAGCCAAAGTTTTCCCTGTTTCTAAGTGGCATTGATTGACAAATGGATACAGAGCAGCTTTTTGATCTGCAGTTAACTGTAGGGGGGACTCTGCACTGATATTTAAATTTAATCTTTTAATCTCTTGCGCTAAGAGTAGCTTTAGCGCATCGATATGGCGAGTAGCGCAAGCAGCCATGGCTGGTGTAAAACCATAGATATCTGCTGTCTGATAATTTTCCTCGGTGATCAATCTTCCAATTAATTCTTTTGGTGCATTCCCCATTTTAAGCGCTAATAGCAAGCCTGTCTTTTTTTCTTTATCTTGTAAGTTTAAATTAATTTTAAATCCAAATTCCTGGGCATAGTCAAAAAAAGCAATGGCAAGCCCGTACCGTTCGTTAGCAATATAATTATGCCAAGGAGTATTATTATAATTAACTGACTGAAAGGCTTCCCCAGGGAGGTTGGCTTGAGCATTCGGATCAAGCCCCAATCTTTTTGCTTCCTGAAATAAAAGTTTTAATTTTGCTAAAGCAACGCTGGGCTCTATGCTCAAAATACTATGAAAAGGGTTAGTTCCTCCGGTGTTCATTTGCCATCTTTGAATACCTTCTGGCCTACAGTTCAAAAGCGCTTTTTTAAATTCAGCAAGAGTGGTTCCGGTATGAAAAACTATGGCAACTGGATCGGCTTGAAGTGAAGAAAAGGAAAGCATAGAGTAGGATCCCGAAATTTTATTATAAAACGGCATTTTATAATATTTCTTAAATAGATAGCAACAATTGGTAACCCAATGCGAAGGTAAATAGTTAGCGTTGTGATCTTGTATCCAGGCTTCTAAAACATTCAGAAATGCTTCGACGGTGCGCCATTCTTGCAACCCTAGCCGCTCTTCTTTCAGGGTGAGCATATACTGCTCAGATCAGCCTTCCCCTGCGGGTTGTTGTAGTTGGTAAAAACCTGTTTGAGCCCCAAAGCTGAGCAAGCTTGCATATAAGAAACTGAGCTTGGCTGGCAATCCTGATCTTGCCCCGCTTTTATGGAAAACCCGAAAAGCAACTCATGTATAATAAGTTTTATAACTTTAGACGAAATTGAATATGGAAATTTCCGCTTTTCAGCAAAGCCTTAGTCGCCATGTTTAGCCCTCCTATCACGGCTGCTGCGCTCATAATGCGCCCACCAGGTTAGTGAAGGTGTTAACCTGGACCCACCTAATACAAGAAGACCTAATCTAACTCATTGAAACTAAAGGATTTAATTGGTGCCCGGGGCCGGAATCGAACCGGCATGGGGTGTTAAGTCCCGAGGGATTTTAAGTCCCTTGCGTCTACCAATTTCGCCACCCGGGCTAAGAACGATTATTGTTGAACAACAATACTGGAGGCTGAGGACGGAATCGAACCGTCGTACACGGCTTTGCAGGCCGCTGCATGACCATTCTGCCACCCAGCCATTATACTTTTTCCGTAGGAGTTTGTGGCCAAAACCGCCAACCCTTCTTAGGTTTCAAGGGTTGGCGCAGACACTTATCTGAAAAAAGTATAGAAAAATATGGAGCGGGAAACGAGGCTCGAACTCGCGACCCCGACCTTGGCAAGGTCGTGCTCTACCACTGAGCTATTCCCGCATAAGTGGGCATTTTATACGAATGGCTGCTGCTGTCAAGGGTGGCTGGCTTTTTTTACTTCAGCCCAGGCTGCGCGTAAGTACATCAGCATAGAACCCAATGTTAGCAACACTGCCAAATATAACAAAACTAAGCCCGCAATTCCTATAAGGGTCGGATATTGCGGATTTTGCGATAATAACAAAATAATCGCTATCATTTGTGAAGCTGTTTTTAATTTGCCCACATAAGAAACCGCGACTTTTTTACCTTCGCCCAATTCTGCCATCCATTCTCGCAAAGCAGAAATAGCAATTTCACGACAAATAATAATCGCAGCCGGCAATGCTAAATAAGGCGTTGAATGCGCATCCACCAACAAAACCAAAGCGACCGCCACCATTAATTTATCTGCTACTGGATCTAAAAAGGCGCCCAGTTTTGAAACTTGATTTAATCTGCGAGCTAAATAACCATCTAGCCAATCGGTAAAAGCGGCCAGGGCAAACACCAGTGCCGAAATATAATAGCTGTAATCAGTGGGCCAATAAAAGGCGATAACAAAAATAGGTATGACAAACAATCTAAATATCGTAAGCAAATTTGGGATATTCATAATGCACTCATTGTGTGGACTGTTATTGGCCATGCAAAGCACTATAAATGCGCTCTGCCAATTTTAAGCTGATCCCCGGTATACTGGCCAACTGTTGAATACCGGCCTGCTTTACTTCTTGATAACCACCCAATTGCTGTAAAAGTTGCTGACGACGTTTATGGCCTATCCCTGGAATTCCTTCCAATACCGAATGAAGCTTCAACTTGGCTCGCCTTTTTTTGTGTCCTTTTAAGGCAAAACGATGGGATTCATCTCGCAAGTGCAACAACAGATGAAAACCAGGGGACTCCGGTGCTAAGGCTAATTTATCACCTTTATCGGATAAATGCAGGGTCTCAAGACCCGCTTGACGATTTGGCCCTTTAGAGATCCCAATTAACGTCACCGAGGCCGGCATCTCCAGTTCAGCCAATACCTGAGCGGTTACTCGCCATTGCTGAGGTCCCCCATCGACCACAATAATATCTGGCCAACAAGCTGCTTCCTTTCTTAAACGAGTGTACCGGCGGCGCACGGCTTCTGTCAAAGCTGCGTAATCATCGCCAGGACCGGCTGTTTTAATCACAAAACGTCGATATTCTTTTTTAAAAGGCCCCTGGGTATTGAACACCACGCAGGAGGCCATAGTCGCCTCGCCTTGAGAGTGGCTGACATCAAAGCATTCCAAACGCTCTATCGGCAAAGAGCGGCCCAAGGCCACTTGCAAGGCGCTTAAGCGCCGCTGCATCCACTGAAGTTGCACCGCTTCCAAATGCAAAGCTTGAGCGGCACTTTCTTCAGCCATATGCAGCCAGCGCAATTTTTCGCCTCGGGCCAATTTAATGGTTAATTTTTGGCCTAAAGATCCTGATAAAACAGTTTCAACCAAAGGATCCAGCGGCAGTTCAGGAGAAATCACCAAAAAATCAGGCAAATCAACCAAGGCCTTGCCGGTATAATATTGCATAATAAAAGACTCTAACAAAGACACTTTGCCTTCGGCCAGCCAATGGCTCAAACTGGGGAAAAATTGTCGACTACCGAGTATCCGCCCTTTGCGGATAAATAACATATGAATACAGGCTCGCTCTTCGACGACCGCAACTGCCAATACATCTGCATTATCTTGTTGGCTGGCCTGAATAATGGCCTGAGGCGCCTGCAATTGCCGAATCGCGACAATTTGGTCTCGATAATGAGCTGCCCGCTCGAAATGAAGTTGCATGGCAGCGGCTTCCATTTCTGCGATCCATTTTTCAACCAGTTCCTTATCGCGCCCCGATAAAAATTCAGCTGCAGCAATTACATTTTTTTGGTAATCTTCAACGCTGATTTTGTCGACACAGGGCGCGGAGCAACGTTTTAATTGATGCAACAAACAAGGCCGAGTTCTATTTTTAAAGACGGTATCAGTGCAAGATCTGAGTAAAAAAGCCTTTTGTAAAGCTTGTAGGCTGGCTTTAACCGCCCCCATATGGGGATAAGGCCCAAAATATTGAGCCTGCGACAGTTGTGCACCTCGGTGAATACTGATGCGTGCATACTGTTGCGAGGGGGTTAACGCCAAATAGGGGTAAGATTTATCATCTCGAAACACCACATTAAAACGTGGCTGCAGATGCTTGATCATATTATTTTCAAGCAGCAACGCTTCAGCTTCGGTGGGCGTGATAGTGACTTCAATGCGATATAAAACAGCGGTTAAATTTTGAGTTTTGTTGTCGGGAGTACCGGTAAAATATTGGCTGAGGCGTTTTTTAAGATTCTTAGCTTTACCGACATAGATAACCCCACCGTTCTTATCAAGCATGGTATATACACCTGGGCGCGTGGTAACCGAAGCTAGAAAAGCCGATATATGGTCTAGTACCTTAGGTTGGCTCCGTATCAATGGTGTCGAGTATGCCATGTCTAATCGCCAAATGTGTCAATTCCACATCGCTTGCCACTTGTAGCTTATCGAACAATCGGTAGCGATAACTGTTCACGGTTTTGGGGCTTAAGCACAGTTTATCAGAAATTTCTTGTACTTTAAGGCCGCTGGTTATCATCATCATCACTTGTAGCTCGCGTTCAGACAAAACATCTAAAGGGGAGCCTTCGGTATCTGAAAGATTTTTTAAAGCCAATTGCTGAGCAATCTCAGGACCTATATAGCGTTTGCCCGCATGCACCATGCGAATGGCATTGACCATCTCTTGAATGCCGGAACCTTTGGTTAAATAACCTGCAGCGCCTGCTTGCAATAATTTTGAAGGGAAAGGCTCACCATCGTAAACGGTTAAAGCAATGATTTTAATTTGGGGATCATGACGCAGCATTTTGCGAGTTGCTTCTAAGCCGCCAATACCCGGCATTTTGACATCCATCAAGACGACATGAGGTTTCTTTTCTTTAGCAAGCTTGACGGCATCCTCGCCGTTGCTGGCTTCGCCAATAACTCGTACACCCGCTACATCGGCCAGCAAACGGCTGACTCCAGCTCGGACCAGATCATGATCATCGACCAACAAGACATCGATCATGCCTGTGTACCTCCCCTCATGCAAATTAAGCATATTGTTTTCTTTAACAGCCCAGCTTCACTGCCAGCTGCCCCTATATGTCACGCAACTTTCGCGTCTGTCCTGCTAACTACCTGATTATTAAGCTTCCAGCTCGGTCTTATCAAGACAAAAGCTGGCGGAGAGACAGGGATTCGAACCCTGGGAGGGGGATCGCCCCTCAACGGTTTTCAAGACCGTCGCTTTAAACCACTCAGCCATCTCTCCGGGAAGGAACTGTCTAGCCACACCGCAGTCTAACATAAGTTAGAACTATCTATGCAAATAACCGAGTTTAGGTGCAGTGCACTATGAAGCATATACCTAAATACCTAAATGTGGTATACTTGTATAAGTTTAATAACTCAAAAGTTTAATTGTTTGGAGATTAACATGGCAACACCTAAAAACTTTGATTCCAAAAACCATCTTGACCGCGACTGGGTTACTCTGGTGAAACGCTTAAAAAATGACGAGGTTAAGCTGATCTTTAGTAAAGTATTACACGATAATAGCCGATTTTCTGATGAATTAGCCAATATGCTTGCACAACAAGTTAATTTTGTTTTAGATTTAAAAAAAGGCAAAAAGCTTAAAACTGCTGATAAGCGCTTGGAAAAGAACAATGCTCCCGCTTTGGCAGCAGGCTCTGGTCTTTTAAGCCACCCTTTATTTGCCCAAATGGCCAAAGGTATTCTGCAAGAAATTGCTCAAGAATGGCAAAATCCTGAAGCCAGCATTAAAGGTGCTAAAGCCGATGCCAGCAATAAAAATAAAAATCGCTTGCATTTAACCCCAAGCTTTACAGCTTCCTTGAAAAATGCTTTGAAAATGTCGGCCCCTGCTCCCCGTCCGGAAGCACCCCGTACCAGGCCTGCACCCAAGCCCTATACTCCGTAGTGGCCTTGAGTTTTACCAAGGACTTTAGCTTATACCCCTTTTAGCAAGGGGTATATACGGTAGGAAACGGGTATATGTCCGATATTTCTAATGCATTGATCTATGGAACACCCGAAGAGGCTCGACGGCTGATCGAAACCGGGAGTCCGGTTAATGCTCAAGATCAATTTGGCTTTACGCCACTGATTGAAGCCATTCTTTATCACCAAATAGACATTGCTGAACTTCTCTTACAATATGGCGCCTCTGTGGATAGCGTCGATATTACCGGCGCTACTGCTTTATCCTGGGCCGTTGAGCACAGCAATGTTGATCTCTGTAAACTGCTGCTCAAATATGGTGCCAACCCCAATCATTATACGGCCGATGGCCAACCTGTCCTCGCCAAGCCTTTGCTGCGCAGTCAAAATGAGCTCTTAGATTTATTGGTTCATTCAGGCGCAAACCCGATATTTGGTCTGGATTATATTCAAGCTAAAATTTTAGGTCACCGCTTTGAGCTGGTACAAAAAGCCGATGTCATAGGCCCCAAAGGTGAATTTGTCACCTTAAGCTTCGAGGGTTTTTATCTCGAATTTACTTTAAATTTACTCTTTCGCTCACTGGGCAGTTTTAGCCAAGAGATCTTAGCCAAAAAACCTCAATTGCAGCCTTTGGTCCGAAAAATATTAAGAGCTCTGCAGAATGCCAATTTAATGATGGCCCACAAATATTTTTTGGATTCCCAACAAGCGGAAAAAATCATACCCGAAGATCTGAAAAAATTATTCAATGAACCCTTAGTGATAGCCCCAGTTTCTTACGATGGGCATGCCATTACCTTTGTAAAATGGGGTAATTTGCTCGCAAAATGTGATCGCGGCGTTAACAGCCTCACCGACACGGTCACCCTCTATCAAGCACAGAATGCAGTCGCCTTAAACCCAGAATTTTTAGCGGATTTGGTATTTACTGCCCACAGTGATGAATATATTCAAAAAGATATCAAACAAATGCTGAATTTAAATGCAGTAGCCACTCTGCCTGCACAAGAGCAAGTAGCCGGAAATTGTTCCTGGGCCAATGTGGAAGCAGCCATTCCAGCCATGCTGCTGATACTATCGGTACAAGGAAAATTTCACGATAGAGTGGCTGTGGCCAGAGCCAAAAAACAAGCCATGGATTTTTATCAAGAATGGATAGAATGGGACAAAGACCGCGTGCTCGACAATGCTTTGAAAGATTTTTTACACTCAAAGGGTTTGCGACGCCGATGTAAAGCTGAAATCTTATGCGCCATTTTAGCTCAGCGCTGCCATGCTGATAAACCTCGCGATGCAAAACGTGCAGAAAAAATTCTCGACAGCTTGAATGATATCGAAAAACACACAGTTCTAAAAACTTTTTGGCAGGTGTATGGCAGCTCGCAATCAGGCGAGATTGGTGAAAATTTTCGTAAACTTTTAAAATTAGCCCCAAACGGCATCGACTTGTGAAATATAAGAAAAAAGATATAATGTATGTAGTTAAATCATTCCCTCAACGGAGGAGCCCCTTATGCAAAGACCCTATCAAACTGTTACCAGAACATCAGGTCCCCTACAAGGGACAGAAATCTTAATTACCAACAACGTAATTAAGAATACCTACTTACTTTTATCCATGACTTTGTTGTTCAGTGCCGTCACGGCAGGCTTAAGTATGATCAGCAATGTAACTATGGGGGCCTCCCTCATAGGCTCGTTGGTCGGCTTTGGACTTTTATTTGCCACTCAGGCACTGAGGAATAGCAGTTGGGGCTTGGTTGCCGTATTTGCTTTTACAGGCGTGGAGGGCTTTTGCTTAGGCCCTATCTTGAATTCATATATCAGCTTATTCGTCAATGGTCCTCAGCTCATTATGAGCGCTTTAGCAATGACTGCTGTGGTGTTTATGGGGCTTTCTGGCTACGCAATGCGCAGTCAAAAGGATTTTAGTTATTTGAGCAGTTTTATGTTTACAGGCCTCATTGTCTTGTGCCTAGGCAGCCTGCTTAACATCTTTTTCCATATTCCCATGTTACAGCTAAGTCTTTCAGCTGGTATGGTCGTCGTGATGTCGGGCTTTATTTTGATGGATACCAGCCGCATTATAAATGGCGGTGAGCGCAATTACGTGATGGCCACGCTATCGCTGTATCTGTCGATTCTGAACCTCTTCTTAAGCCTGCTGCGCCTTTTAGCCGCATTTACAGGTGACAGACGCCAATAAAAATCTAGGGGCTGGTACAAGCCAGCCCTTGATCGATCGATCAGGCCTGTCACATCGACCATAAATAAACTTTTATTATTATAAAATGAGGAAAAAATGTATCACTACCCCAAGATCTTGATTTCACTATTAGCACTCGGCTTGGCCACTGTATATACCCATTCAAGCCATGCTATTAAACCAAAGGACGTGCTCGCCAATGGGGTGGATAGTGCCATGATCAATGGCACAGAGGTTCGCAAAGGAACTCTCGCAGCCTTGTTCCACAATTTAAAAGCGCTCGAAACTCTTTTGGAAAAAGATCCGAAATCTTCTGAAATTGCTGGGTTAAAGGAAGATATTCGAACAACTATGCCAGCTTTAAAGGCACTGGGCTTTTTTGATATCTTTCCTGTAAACGAATGGCTGTTTGCCAAAAAAGCCAATGGCAAAATTTGGCAAAGCAAGGTGCTGTTAGCGGCCTTATATTTGCAAGCCTATCCACAAGAGCTGGACAACAAGCTGCGACAAAAAATTGCTCAACTTAAAAACCAAAGTTTGCCACCTATTCAAAGCGAGCTTGCCCGTATTACGGACTCTTAAAGCCTACTCTTCGCCGATATTATCCATCACGTCAACATTTTCAGGTGGTATAAAAGAGAAATGTCCGCCAGGAATTTCTTTATTCATCTTTCCATCTTTGAGCACGATTGAAGACAATTGGCCTAATTGATCTAACAACTCTAAACCGATTAAATGGCCATTTTTAAACCCCATACTCAACCATTGAACAGTGGCTTCGTGTTTGGGCGTTAATAAAAACCATTTCTCATCATCGAGCTGTTCGCGTTTTGTCACCTCATAATCCTGCTCTATTTTAGCGACATCTCCCGTTAAAACCATCATTGGAGTTTTAGAAAAAGCAGCAGCTAAAGGTTGGACAGTGACTTGTTCAAGCTCTTCATCATAGTCCCAGACTTTTTTGCCATCAGCAATTAAAAGACGATGTTCAGGTTCTATAATTTCCCATCTAAAAAGTTTGGGTTTTTGTAAAGAGACCACCCCTTCACTGGTTTGTAAAATCTGGCCTTTTTCGTTGCGGGTGGTTTGATGAAAATGAGCCATAAAACTATGCATTGGATTTAATAAGTGATGAAGCTCTTGTGCAGGGCTAGCAAACGCTAAGCTTGTACAAAAAACACTTAAAATGACCAATTTTTTTAAAAACATTTTATACATTGCTTCTATTCCTCCTTTATTGATCGATGGGAGACAACCACACTTCTCGAGCGCCATTGCTTTGCATCGGCCCTACGGCGCCGACTAGTTCCATGTGCTCAATAAGGCGCGCCGCACGGTTATATCCCACCTTGAGCCGTCTTTGCAGTAATGAGATCGATGCTTTGCGGGTTTCAGCTACAATTTGCACAGCGTCGTCATACAAGGGGTCGCTTTCAGTGTCATTGGCGTCATCTTTAAATAAAGAGGCGTCAAACTCTTGTAAAATCTCTTCTACATAGCGGGGTGCACCTAAGTTTTTCAATTCTTCAACCACATCATGTACTTCTTGGTCGCTGACAAAAGCGCCATGCACTCGAATAGGAATACCAGAACCCGGCGGCAAGTACAGCATATCACCATGGCCCAACAATTGTTCAGCCCCTTGCTGATCGAGAATGGTTCGAGAATCAATTCGAGAAGAAACTTGAAAAGCAATCCGTGTCGGAATATTGGCTTTAATTAAGCCGGTAATAACATCCACCGAGGGCCGCTGAGTAGCTAAAATCATGTGAATACCCGCTGCCCGAGCTTTTTGGGCAATTCGGGTAATTAATTCTTCAACTTTTTTACCCACAATCATCATCATATCTGCAAATTCATCAATGATGACAACAATATAAGGAAGTTGTTCTAACAAGGGTTTTTCTTCACCCGGCTTAGCCGCAATCGGCGACTGAATAGGCATGCCCAATTTGATGCCATCGATAATTTTTTGGTTATAACCTAAAATATTGCGCACGCCCAATGCAGCCATTAACTGATAACGCCTTTCCATCTCAGCCACACACCATTTTAAAGCACTGGCAGCCTCTTTCATGTCTGTCACGACGGGTGTTAATAAATGCGGGATCCCTTCATAAATTGAAAGTTCAAGCATTTTAGGATCAATTAAAATTAATCGTAAATCTTGAGGTGTCGCTTTATACAACATACTCAACAGCATCGCATTCACACCCACTGACTTTCCAGAACCCGTTGTGCCGGCTACCAATAAGTGAGGCATTTTAGCCAAATCTACCACATACGGATGGCCTGCAATATCTTTACCCAAGCCCAAGGTTAAAGCGGAACTCGCATTGGCATATTGTTGAGATTCTAAGATTTCTCGTAACCGCACGGTTTCTCTTTCAGGATTAGGAATTTCTAAACCTACATAAGATTTGCCGGGAATCACCTCAACAACTCGTACCCGACTCACAGATAAAGCTCGAGCGAGATCTTTGGCCAAGGAGGTAATTTTGCTCACTTTAAGGCCCGCTGCCAATTCCATTTCAAAACGGGTAATGACAGGACCTGGATAAACTGCTACCACCCTGACGGCAATACCAAAGTCCATCAATTTGTGTTCTAAAGTCCGTGACAAAGATTCCAGCTGTATTTGAGAATGCTGGGTGGTACTAGGGGATCCCGCAGCTTCTAGCAGCTCTACACGGGGCAAAGTATCTTGAGTGCTGCTATTTTTATGAACTTTCAGATAGGGCTCTGGCAAATGCATCACGGGTTTAGGGCGGGCACTGGCTGAAACGGGCTCCTCACCAGTCCGACGATTTTCTAGGGCTTGTAAAGCTGAAGCTCGCAGGGTTTCATGCTTGGGCTTAATTTCGGTTTGTGAGGCCCTTGAGCGGGCCTTAAAAATTTCTATAAGCTTAGCTGGAAAAAGGCAGATAAGTTCCCAAGACACGCGTCCTAGAGCGTCCATTAGCTGCAACCAGGATAAACCGGTAGCCAAAGTGACGCCGCTTAAAAATAAACTGAGCAGCAATAAAGTACTGCCCAGATAACTTAATCGCTGTGTCAGAGTATCAGCTAATAATCTACCTAGGATCCCACCTGCACCATCAGGCAAATAATCTGTTTTATGGCTGAAATGAAGAGCAGCAAGGCCAGAGCCTCCAGCAACGGCCAATATAAAACCTAAAATTCTCAATAGCCATAAAGGCGTAGAAGCTTGGTGCTCCTTCAGACGGCCTTTAAACATTCGATAACAACCAAAACCGATCAACAATGGAAAACCAAAAGCCAGATAACCAAAAAGATATAAACACAAATCGGAGATCCAAGCTCCGGCAGGCCCGGCTACATTGCGGACGCTGTCTTCAAAAGCAGTGCGTGACCAACCCGGATCAGCTCCATGGTGGCTGATCAAAGCCACCAATAAAAAAGCTGCCAAGCTAAATAATAAAATAACCCCACCCTCTTGCAAACGACGTGCAACCATATAAGTCACGCTTTGCAAAGGGGTTGGCTCGGATTTTTTACGGCGTTTCTGCTTCATCTTCATCGAATTTGGATTCATCAAGCTTGTTACTCTCTGTGCTAATATACAACTCAGTAAATATCTTTGGCCAGCTGGGGACGTTTTTACATGAGTTCCGTTAAACATTGTCGTCTACTTATTTTAGGCTCAGGTCCGGCTGGATATACAGCCGCTATCTATGCCGCCCGTGCAAATTTAAAACCTGTGCTGATCACCGGCCTTGAAAAAGGCGGCCAGCTAACAACAACTACGGATGTTGATAACTGGCCGGGCGATGCCCATGGTCTTCAAGGCCCTGCGCTGATGGAACGTCTGGAACTACATGCCAATCGTTTCGACACAGAAATCATTTTTGATCACATTGCCTCGGTCAATTTTGAAGCTCAGCCTTTTCAGCTGATGAGCGATTCCAAACAATTGTATACCGCAGATGCAGTCATTATAGCCACTGGTGCATCCGCCAAGTATTTAGGCATCCCCAGTGAACACGCCTTTATGGGTAAGGGTGTGTCAGCCTGTGCCACTTGTGATGGCTTTTTCTATAAAAATAAGCCAGTAGCAGTTATTGGTGGCGGCAATACGGCTGTCGAAGAAGCACTCTATTTATCTAATATTGCCTCCCATGTCACCCTAGTGCACCGGCGCGACAAATTCAAAGCAGAAAAAATCCTTATCGACAAGCTGCTCAAAAAAGAGCAAGCTGGTTTGATAACCATTATTTGGGACAGTATTTTGACTGAAGTCCTAGGCAATGAGCAAGGGGTCAATGGCATCCGAGTGTTATCGTTAAAAGATGATAGGGAGTCTCTTTTAGGCGTTGAAGGCGTATTTATCGCTATTGGCCATTCTCCAAATACCGCTTTATTTACTGAGCAACTTTCTATGTCAGAAAATGGTTATATTCAAATTCAAAGTGGTTTAATGGGACAAGCGACCGCTACCAGTATTGCTGGAATTTTTGCAGCAGGCGATGTGGCCGATCAGATCTACCGCCAGGCAATCACTTCAGCGGGTTCTGGCTGCATGGCAGCATTAGATGCTGAAAAGTATTTAGATGGTTTAGAAACCACCTCTTAAGCTTTGCAACGCGAGTACAGCAGGAGCAAAGTTTGCCCACAAACCCTGGGCAAGGGGCATTTGCAAAAAGAGTATAGGCTATTAGCCCTTAGCTCTTAAGCTAAGGGCCTAGCATTCCATCTGCCCATTCATTATTTAAGATTGAAGTAAATATTCTTCATTTTCCAAATCTTCTTCTTCGTCTTCAAGCTCCATTTCCAGCATCACAGGCTGTAGTAACAGCAGCTCGGGATCTCCACCCGTAGCACGGGGGTGAGTGACCAATTCGCCGCATAGTTCATAGCCTGCTTCTAAAGCAGTCGCCACTTTTTGTTCAAAATCTTCTATATTGCGGCTGCTACCTGAAATAAGTAAATAGGGCTTCATAAAAATTCCTTACTGGGTATATATGGGGACATTATGCCTAAAATAATAGACATAGGCTATGCCTACAAGGAGTTGATCGCGAATTCGTTTAAAAAAGCCAAGAAAATTATTTCCTGGCTTGAGCAACGAAAGAAGACTTGTTAGAAAATTTTATTGTTTAAGTTCTTTAGAGACCATATGGGTTTCTTCATCAAAGTCAGAATGATCAAGATGGGGACGAATGCCGCCTTTATGGCCCATCTCGACATAACCCTCATGACCGAGTTCTTCAGCACGTTTCTGGCCACCTTTACGGCCCATTTCAACATAACCCTCATGACCGAGTTCTTCAGCACGTTTCTGGCCACCTTTACGGCCCATTTCGACATAACCCTCATGCCCGAGTTCTTCAGCACGTTTTCTACCGCCTTTACGGCCCATTTCGACATAACCCTCATGGCCCAGTTCTTCAGCACGTTTCTGGCCACCTTTACGGCCCATTTCAGAATAACCTTCAGAACCCAACTCTGCAGCACGGGCCTCTCCACCACTGCGTCCCATGGCCGCATAGCCCTCAGAGCCTAACTCTGCAGCGCGTGCTACCCCGCCTTTGCGGGCAATAGCTGCAACTTTTTCAGGCGACATAGAGGCAAAACCTCGTTTTGCTGTATTGGATTTGTGAGTATTGGTACCTTGACTTGGCATTTGAGCCATAATACACCTCCTATTTTTTTCTGTAATAATAGTTTTTTCTTTAATATGCATTCATGTATACTTACTTCTTAAGGGTACTCAGAATCAGTTCTTTTGTAAATTGTTTTTTATACCAAACTTTACTTACTAACATACTGCAATATGTATCGTCTCAATTACAACACAAGTGAGCTAGGGTTTTTGCTCGTTCGTTGGCTATTACTATAAATGGCAGTCAGGCACTTAATAATTAAACTTAATAATTAAACTTAATAATTAAACTTAATAATTAAACTTAATAATTAAACTTAATAATTAAACTTAATAATTAAACTTAATAATTAAACTTAATAATTAAACTTAATAATTAAGAGGTTGAATATGTTAAGTCCAAACTTGGTTCTCTTTTACGTGAAAGACCCATTAGATAGAAAGCAGTTCTTTAAAGGACAGATTTATTAATAAGGCGGTTATGCCACCCTTCTGGCTCTTATAATAGCGGGAATAACATCGTATATAGCTTCTATTGCCTAATTATACTGTCGCAATTAATATAGCTACCAGGCTAAACCTTAAACCGGGTCAATGCCATGGTGGTGTTTATTGTGTTTATTAATTAGTAGAATTACTTGCCTAGACTACTAAGTACAGGAGTCCTTATGATGGAAACTATTCTTATTAAAAATTTGTTCCCCGCTATTTCAAATGGTCATCAAATAGAAAAAAGTATTAATTATCTAGATAGCAGGATTGGTGTATTGGACGTCGCGGGGAATGCAACAGGTGTGCATGCATTTTTAAAGCTTTATAAAAACTGGTTTGATAAATATGAAATGGAAAGAAAAATTGAAAATTTTGTAGTCAACACCGGTACAATGATAATAGAATGGAAAGGAACCCTACAAATTAAGCAAAATAACAAAACAAAAAATCATGCCATTTCCTTTAATGGCCTTACAAAATTTAATTATGTTCAAAAAGAATTAAAACAAATTTTGACCTACTCAAACTTTAAAGAAAGCCTTTACTCTTTTTTTTCTACCGGACAGGCTTTAGCGACCCAGTCATTGCGCGCCCACGAGCCAGATCTACAATACATTTTCTCCACCTTTACCCCACGAGAGCTTGAGGTGATTCGTGGTCTTGCTAATGGTTATACCTTTAAACAAATTGCGTTTAAATTATCCCTTTCTCCAAGAACCATTGAAACCTATGTCTACAATATATATTTTAAGTCAGAAGCAAGCAATAAAGCTGATTTTTTTGAAGTATTAAAAAATAAAGGCCTCTGGGACTATTTAACATCATCACTCTCTTAACCCCTCTCACAAACCAATGGAATATATGAAAATATGCACTTTGAAAATAAAAAATCACACAAGCTTAAAAATATATTACAAAATCTTTTTTTGGGGGCAATGGTGAAGCGGGACCTTGATCAAATTTGCCAACATTTCAGCAATACCATTGAAATTCATACGCCTTTTGAACAGCATTCAGGCATTGAAAACCTAGAGCGGGCTTTAGGGAATCTTACCAGCTGCTTTAAGTGTGATTATTTACAGCAATATAATATCGAAATATTCAATCACATTGGATATATCGAATGGACGGCCTATTTAACTCAAAAAAAGACTTGGCTAAATTTTGAGAAGAATTTAGGACAATCTTTAAAATTTCAAGGCATATTAAAACTAGAGTTTAACGAAGACCTTTTAATTCAGAAGTGGCATAGTTACCAAAACCTTTTTAAGGTGATTTCAGCTTTAGAAGAAAAGCAGGAGCAGGAGTTATCTTTCAATTTATTAAAGGGGGGGGATTAAACAAGGCTTTACCCTCTCAACGAGGAGCTGTGAATCGATCCAGAATCATCTATTTGACTTGCTACCTGTTTCCTGCGTAAATCTTAACAATACCCTTTTCAAAGCGGCAGTTTGCTACGAAAAGGCGACATCCAAGGATTCATCGGCAAGGAGCCAAACATGCCTAATACCCAACCGACTATCTCAACTGCTTCTTCAGAAGCCACCACTATTTCCCCAGAAACTCTCTCATCCTCAGCTCTGTTGACAACTGGGCCATTGGGAGAGAATTTAAATTCTCAAAATGATATCAGCCCATTCATAAAAGAGCTCAATGAGGGGGTGGCTCAAATCTTAGCTGAAAGACATCAAATAGAAGCTTCTAAACCCACCCAGGCACAGGAAGACAGGAAGACAGGAAGACAGGAAGACAGGAAGACAGGAAGACAGGAAGACAGGAATATTGAAAAAGCTCAAGCAACCTATTACGAGAAACTTTTTGAATCCAAACCTGCAGCAAGCTTCCCAACCTATGTTGCATTTCTGTTTAAAAATGGTTTCACTTTTAGTCTCTGGGCAACACAGGCAAAAGATTTTGTTTCAGCTGGCACTGGAAATCGCTCAGAACTAACCTTTATGGTTCAAAACGATGATGAGGTTCGCTCTCTTTATGATCGGTGGTCAAAAATGGGAATCACCATAGAACAAGACCTAAGTGAGGCAGTCTTTGGGTTAACTTTCGTAGCACTCGACCCAGATGGTCATCGCATTCGCGTATGTACTCTGGACAAATAAGACATCTTGTAAATCAAAGTTTTAGGTATTTCTGTCAGGATAGGTGATGTTCAGACAGAGAATAAAGAAACTCCTTTATAATAAATAAAGCTAAAGTACTGCATTTCTTATTAGGAAATACCGAGCAGATTTTCACTATAAATAATTCCTCAATAGTTTCTCCTTGCCGAATATAAAATAACTGAGCTTTATCCACCATCACTTCAGCAATTCTAGGCTGTGATTGGTAAGAATAATCATGAGAGCTTAGAACAAATCATAAACAAAGTCGGAACTTCTATTTTCAACCGCCAATCATTATCCAAAAAAATTCGCTGCTCTACAAAAGAGGGGCAAGATCACACGGAGTACCAAACCGCTTAGCAATATTTTTGAGTTTGAGTTGCTCCACACAAAGCTCTTCACAGGTAGAATATACAGCCTGATCGCTTACAATGCCAAAGCCGCTAAGGCAGCAGGATAATTGGGCTCATCGGCAATTTCAGCTACTTGTTCTGTATAAATAATCTTGCTTTTTTCATCGATGATAACTATCGCGCGGGATAATAAGCCCATCAGCGGGCCATCGATGATAGTGACACCATAGGTTCTGCCGAAATCCTGATGACGAAATACTGAGAGAGGGATAACGTTTGCTAAGTTTTCGGTGCTACAAAAACGTTTTTGAGCAAATGGTAAGTCTGCTGAGATACATAAAACTACGGTATTAGCCAATTGGCTGGCAACGCTGTTAAAATGCCGGACTGACGTGGCACAAATAGCTGTATCTAGGCTAGGGAATATATTTAAAATGACTTTTTTGCCAGCAAAATCTTTTAAAGCTATTTCAGATAAATCCATATTTGTTAGAGAAAAGTCAAAGGCTTTATGGCCGATATTGGGTAAACTGCCTATGGTATTGATGGAACTGCCTTTCAATGTGATGCGACTCATCGTTATCTCCTAAAAGAAAATTGGAACGGTATATATTGCAGTCTGTTTAGAGATGATTATACAATGGATATGATAACTGAGTCTCAATATATATAAACAATCAGGAGAATAATATGAATATTCAATTTGCCTCACGTTTGGTACTTCTCGCAGGCCTTGCAAGCTCCATGATTGGTTGCGCTGAATGGCGCACCAGTAAGACTCTGGGCCAAAATATAGATGACACCACCATCGTTGCCGAAGTTAAATCAAAATTGGCTACCGATAAAAGCATTGACAGTAAAAACATTACGGTCAGCTCTTATAAAGGAACCGTACAATTAAGTGGTTTTGTCAACTCGGAATCACAACTTAATAAACCTGCGGCCATCGCAGGTGAAGTTAAGGGCGTGCGCAGAGTCATCAACAATTTAGTGGTAGCCCGCTAATTACAGCAAAACAAAGGCCCGAGATAGGTATCTCGGGCCTTGTCTTTGTTTGATTGATTGCAACAACCTCTAGGAACGATGGGTTTTTAGAGCTTGCTCTATATAATGAACATGTTCTTTTTCTTGCTCTAAATACGCAGTCAGCAAATCTTTAATATGATTCGACAGTTGCTTGTTTTCAAGGGCCTTTTCATAACGACGGTGAGCCATTTTTTCATTGGTATCCATAGCACTTAACACCCCTGGTACCCCGGTCAAGCCTCGAACCTGGGTGTAAAATTTCATCATATATCCTTTGGGATCTGGGGTAAACTCAGGTGGCTGTCCTTTAAGTAGCTTCACTTCATCAGAAAGTACGGATATACGCTCTTTGTGTTGCTCGCGAAATTTTTCAAATTTTTCTTTGAGTACAGCATCATTTTTAATGCCCGCTAAAGCTTCGCCATAAGCTTGATGGGCGTCCATATCAACCTGGATTAAATCATTTAACAGCTGAACAACTTGGGTATTATCTGCAAAGCAGGGTTGTAACCCAACCCAGAAAAGAATACCAGCTACCAGGATTGCTATAAGATAAAATTGATTTTTACGCATCATGATTACTCCCACTTTAATTATAATAACAATTTTTATAATATATTATCTAAAGCTTCCAAGCGAACCTGTCAAGAGCAAGCAGGCAAAGCCACAGGGCTGCCCCACGATTAGTTAGTTGTCATATAATTTAATGCTTTTGCGGCCGGTCCCGATGACCAAGCAGATACTTTTCTCATGGTTTTTATAGCAGTTTCTTTTCCTGTGGCTATTTTATAACGTTTAATCATCGTGATGATCCATTTCCTGATGATGGCCATATTTTGCGCCGCATTCTTTGCGTAAAAGCAGCTTCGGTCCTCATTGAAGATCACATCCAAGATCCAATGTAACTGATTCTCCATAGCCCCCTGTTGTCGGGAATCATATAAATGCTTGGCTTGCCACGGCTTTAGTGCTCGAGAGGTAAAAGGCAACTTCTTTGCTGTACCCTTAATATGCCGTTCACGAATTTTTTCTGCAATCGGTTTTTGACAATTTAAAGCATCTGGGGTTATGACAGAGCCTTCAATATCAAGCTTCTCTAGAAGGCTTGGAATTTCCTTACTTTCATTAACTTTATTATCCATATCAACTTGAGCCAATATGATCCCGGAGCGAGTTGCAAGAGATCTAGTCAATGGATATTGCTTCCTTGAATTCTTTTCCCGTCTAACGCTATTATTTCTTCCTCAGTATTTTTATCTTTTTTCTAAAACCAAGCAGAAAACTCAATCAGAAACTGCTCCATGTTTTTCTTACCAATGATTCCAAAAACTCTGGATAATAAACTTTTGGACGGGTGCTCACAAGGGAAATATTCTCTTAAAAAATCAATATTCAGGTTTCCATATTGAACAATTTCTCGCCAGCTTTCAGCACAACTGAAGACGCCAGCCATCACTAAAAAGAGAACCTCTTCACTTTTGGCTAACATTTGAGATCTCCATTCCTGGTATGGAAACCCATCATAACCAGCTTCTTAGTTGATAGTTAATCAACTAATCGTGGGACAGCCCTGCAAAGCAGCAAGTTTTTGGATTATTAACTGAATTTAATGATATACTAAAATTTAATCAAAGCACTATTTTTAGTAATATATAAAACACATTATGACACCATCAGCGCATGAAAGTTTACAAGGATCTATAGAAAGGGTCACGTTTCACAACTCAGATTCTGGGTTTTGTGTGTTGAAAGTTGTGGTTGCTGGAAAAAAAGATTTAGTCACTGTCGTCGGCTCCTCTATCTCGGTAACAGCCGGCGAATATTTGCAATGTAAGGGCGCCTGGCAACACGATAAAAACCATGGGATGCAATTCAAAGCAACCCAAGTCAATATTATTCAACCTTCAAGTCTGGAAGGCATCGAAAAATACTTGGGCTCCGGTCTTATTAAAGGCGTGGGGCCCGGTTACGCGAAACGCTTAGTAGCCGCATTTGGCATCGATGTCTTTAAAATTATCGATGAATACCCCGAACGCCTTAAAGAATTGTCAGGCCTAGGTGAAAAGCGTATTCTGCGCATATTAGAATCCTGGAGCGACCAAAAAAATATTCGCAAGCTTGTCATGTTTTTGCATCAACAGGGTGTCGGCACCGCAAGAGCCGTGCGCATTTATAAAATCTATGGCAGCAATGCTATCCAAAAAATACAAGAAAACCCCTATTGTTTGGCTTTAGATGTCCGTGGAATTGGCTTTAAAACTGCAGATCTGATCGCTGAAAAACTCGGTATGGAAAAAACCTCATTGCTCAGGGCCTGTGCTGGCGTCAGGCATTGGTTACAAGAGTATTCCAACTTGGGACATTGTGCCGTTGAAGCATCCATGCTGCTAGCCGAGGCAGCACAGCTTTTAGAGATCCCTGAAGAGATTATACAAGTCGCAATTGCCCATGAATTGCAAGCAGGCCATTTGATCCAGGAAAATCGTGATGGCGGATCTCTGATTTTTTTAGCAGCTTTTTATCAAGCTGAGCTGGGCATTGTCGAAAGACTCAAGCGGCTCCTCAAATCCCCCTTGCCATGGAAAAAAATAAATACCGAATCTGCCATCCATGAGCTCGAAGTTCATGATAAACGTATCTTATCGGTTTCACAAAGAGTGGCGGTTCGCAATGCCTTAACAGAAAAAGTGGTGATCATCACTGGAGGGCCGGGTGTCGGCAAAACCACGGTTATAAACAGTATTTTACAGATCCTTAAAAAAAATAAACTGAGAATTCAACTCTGTGCCCCCACCGGACGCGCTGCCAAGCGTTTATCGGAATCAACGCATATTGAAGCCAAAACTCTACATCGGCTTTTGGAATATGAGGGCCATAAGCAGGGTTTTAGGAGAAATAATAAAAATCCTCTAGAAGCCGACGTGGTAGTGATTGATGAAATGTCGATGGTCGATGTGATGATGATGAACCATCTGCTAAAAGCTATACCCTTAAACTCGGCTTTAATTATGGTAGGTGATGTTGATCAATTGCCCTCTGTTGGTCCCGGTGCTGTGCTGCGCAACCTTATTGATTCAAATAAAATTTCCACTACCAGTTTAAAAGAAATATTTCGACAAGCCGCTTCATCAAAAATTATCATCAATGCTCATAAAATCAATCAAGGCATTATCCCTTATCTTAAAAATGATCCAGATAAGCTTACGGATTTTTACTTCATTAAAGCTGATACGCCCGAAGAGATATTGGCAAAACTGTTACAGGTTGTGGGCCTGAGAATTCCCAAACGTTTCCAGTTTGATCCCATACGGGATATACAAGTGCTCACACCCATGAACCGGGCCCTGTTGGGCGCTCATTCTTTAAACAGCGAGCTTAAAGCTATTTTAAATCCAGAGAAGCGCGGAGTCTTGCGCTTTGGCACCTTTTTTTCAGTGGCGGACAAAGTCATTCAGACTGTCAACAATTATGATAAAGAAGTTTTTAACGGTGATATAGGATTTATCGAATCGATTGATGAAGAAGAACAAAGTTTATTGATTAACTTTGATGATAAATTAGTCAATTACGAGTTCAGTGAACTGGACGAAATACAGCTGGCCTATGCGATCACCATCCATAAAGCTCAAGGCTCTGAATATTCAGTGGTAGTGCTACCCCTCGCCATGCAACACTTTACCTTATTAGAACGCAACTTAATTTATACGGGCGTGACGCGCGGAAAATCTTTGGTGGTGGTTATTGGCCAAACCCAAGCTTTAGCCATGGGCATTAAAAATGAAAAAAACCGCAAAAGGAAGACTGCTCTGCAAGAGAGATTAGAAGAAACATTAAACTAGCATTGCAATCAAACTGTACCTAAAGTATAAAACTGAACCCTAAGAAAGCTCGATATTTTCATTCAGCGTATTTTGAATCAATGTTTTCACATCTCGATTCAAATTGAGACATTCTCGACTGGTATTAAGCAAACCAATTAAATTGGTTAAATCCTGGAGCTTCAACATTTTACGCCAATGAACTGGCAAAGTGATATCAGTCATGGCTTGATAACTATTGATGAAATTTTCTTCAAAACCCGCCGGCCATTGCCAGCGCAATAGGGTGCCCAAATCAAATAAAGGCGAGCCGGCAAATGCATATTCCCAATCTAAAATTCCGGTTATTTGATACGTATGTTCATCGACCAATATATTATCGGGATTGAAATCACCATGCACCAAAGTAGCAGGCTCTTGTGAGGGGAAAAACTCTTGATTTTGTTGTAAATAACCCCAGACCATCTCGCTTAAACCACCACCAAGCCACTTGCCGGCATTGCCCTTGAATAAGCAGTCTTGAACGTAAGAAATAAAAGGATGCAAATCGCCATCTTGTTCAAAAGGCAATACTTGAAGATGGCTATCAAAGAACCCAGCAGTCGGCATACGGTGTTGTGAGATAGAGCTTAAAGCAAGAGCTAAGTTTTTCGCTAAAATCTCTTCGCCTATAGCATCTGCCTGCTCGATGGCTTGATAAAAAGGAATGCCGGGGATCCATTTTTGCAAACCATAGCTATATCTATCAGGATTTTCATTGACATATAAAAAGTGGGGCATCGCTATTCGCTTACCATACTTTTCTGACAGGGCCTTCTCTTGAGCTAATGCATGGTGATCTCGAGTATAAATGCGCAACAAAAATTGTTCATCAGCGTCATTTAAAATGATTTGGATATTGGTATTGGCAAGGCCTGTATTGATCAGCTTAAAATCCTTTAAGTTATTTGCTCCAAAATATGGCTCAATCAAGGTTGAGATTTGCGCTGCAGTCAGCGACAACACAGGGGTGCGTTTTTCCCACTCGTACTTTTTGAATTTCATTTTAGTTAAACCCTTTAAAATTTTAGAGATAAATATACTTAATAACAGCAATCAGAGGTTTTCACCCAATCTTCATTGATTAAGCTTGTCAGCACATGGTCTTGCCAGCTTCCATTGATCCACAAATAGTTTTTTGCCAAACCCTCTATTACAAAACCAAGTTTTTTTAAAACGGCCGCACTGCGCCGATTGTTTGGCAGGTAATTGGCCATAATACGGTGCAAATTTCTTTCTTTAAAAACATACTGAATAGCCGCCAGCAAGGCCTCTCCCATAATCCCTTGGCCCTGATAGATTTCACCCAGCATATATCCCAAATGACAAGCCTGAAAAGCACCCAATACCATATTTGAAAAATGTAGGTAACCGATAATCTCTGCAGGTTGTTCTTTAAGCGATACAACAAAGAACAAGGGTGAGGCTCTGTGTCCCTCCATCCTATTTTGATGTTCAAGCTCAGCCTGCCAATAGGCTTGAGTATAATAGTCGTCACTCCGAGCAACTTGATAGGGCAGATGAAAATCTTTATTTAAAATAAGAAAATCAACCATCGGCAAAATATCAGCATGCCTAAGCTGTCGAATCATCAATCTTGTGCTGGTTAAAACTATGGGTTGCACGGTTGCTTGAATAACTTTTTTCATTTTCGAGCCTTGGTTAATATGCTATCTAAAGAATTGGCAAACTTTTGAATATCCAATTTATTAAAAGCTCCGGCCCCTCCCCTAACCAAACCCGCTGAGCGCATTTCATGCATAAAATTTCTTAAAGAAAGTATCGATTTAATGTTATCGACACTATATATTTCCCCACGAGGATTGATAGCAATAGCTTGATTTTCCACCAGCCGTGCTGCCAGAGGAATGTCGGCCGTGATCACAATGTCCCCGGGCTTGACGTTGTTGACAATATAATCATCTGCGGCATCAAAGTCTTTGCCAACTTGAATAAAAGCTAATAGCTTAAAAGTGGGCAGCTGAATAGCTTGGTTGGCTACAAAATTAACTCGCTGCTTTAAGCGTATCGCGGTTTTAAAAATAAGCTCTTTAACCACTGTGGGGCAGGCATCGGCATCTACCCAGAGCATCACGGTATTATTCTTCTGCATATCAACCCTTATATTTAAAGTCTACTGCGCAGGCGAGGAGCATGGGCTGCAGCTTTTACAGCTTTAGTTGCCTGATCGGCTTTGGGTGGTTTAGCCAGCAATGGTTCTATCAGCTTGACCGCAAAAGGATGATAAAAGCCTTGGGCCTTTTTATAAATAGCCACTGCCAGCTGAAAGCCTGCCGGTGTTTTTACCAACTCCTGATAAATGGGCTTGATGAGAGAAACTTTACCCGTGGTCAATAAATAAGCTTCTAGCTTTTTCAAGGGATCATTGTATTTGTTTTTAAGGCTTAACAATAACCATCGGCTCATGACGGCTGCATCTTTGGAATCTGTTAAATGATAAATGCTGTCTAAAGATTTTAATTTATCCAAAGGCAGCTCTTTTTCCATCAATTGACTTAAAAAATACAGCCACTCTGAGCTCTGCCAGGTTTCTGCATGCAGATTTTGAGTGGTCATCGGGGATGCAATCATCGACATCGGGCTTTGATTATTCGGGGATTTCCACAGCCAAAGCTTAATCTTTGCATCGATCACTTTGAGCACTTCGCTGCTGGGTGCTTTAAAATTGTTGGGCAATTCAGCATTGTGTAGCCAAGCCTTGGTCTGCATTTGGGCCTTTTTCAGGCCGGAATTCATTAACAAATGCTTATCCAGGTAGGATTCAAAGTCTGCCGTATTCAGGGTTTTAAATTTAAATTCTTGGATATATTTTTTTAAAAAAGCATCCAGCGCAGTCCTGCCATAGAGCGTTTCCAACTGTTTAAAAAACAATAAACCCTTTAAATAAGCCGTGGCAACAAACGCCTCGTCTGGATTGGGGCTATAGGGAGTTTGATCTAATATTTTTTGGCTAGTTTTAAGGGTTTTTTCGGCTTCTTTAAAGGCAAGATAGCTTAAAGCCAATTCTAAATCGGCACGTTTCTTCCCATAGACTTTCTCGACAATTCTATTTTGCGCATAAGTAGTTAAGCCCTCATTTAACCACAGATGGTTCCAAGTTTGGTTGCTGATCAGATTGCCAAACCAAGCATGGGCCAATTCATGGGCCAGTGTTGAGACCGAACTTTTATCCCCGGTGATCAAGGTCGGGCTTAAAAAAGCTAATAAAGGGTTTTCCATACCGCCTGCAGGAAAACTACTGGGCATCATCAGCAGATCATACCTGCGCCAGAGATAAGGGCCAAATAGGCTTTCGGCAGCCGTCATCATTTTGGTTAAATCATTAAATTCTTGTTCGGCAGCTTTTAACTGAGAAGCCTCAGCATAAATGCCGGTTCGACAGCTAGGATCTTGCATGGCTTTAAATTTAAAATCGCCTACTGCCAAACTGATTAAATAGGGAGAAATCGCTTGGGGCATTTCAAATTCATAGTGGCCATTCAAAGCCAAGCCCTGAGGGTTATGGTGTGCGCCCATCACGGCCATTAAATTGTTCGGCACAGCAACCGAGGCCGAATAAGTGACTTTGACTTGTGGCGTATCTTGTATCGGCAATAGAGAACGGGCATGACTGGGACAGGCTAAGGTATAGAGCATGGGCTGTTGTTTATCGGTGGTTTGCTGGGGTGTGAGCCATTGTAAGGCTGGGCCTTGAGGCTGGGTGGTATAGCGAATTCTGACCTGGGTTTGATCGGGGTTGAGGGTTATGGTTAAAGATCGGCCCTTGATAGGATCTGCAGCAGAGACTACAAATACAGCATCTTGATAATTTTTGCCATCAGATGCCATCACTGAAGCAATATCTAAAGCATCGGTATCTAGAATAAGTTTTTGAGTGTTGCTCAGCTCAGTCCGGGTTAATGCAAGGATCACCGCTCCTTTAATTTTTTGTTCTTGAAAAGAAACTTCCCAGTCGATATCTGCATGGGTGACCAGCACTTCGTTGGGATTGCTATACGAATAGGGATCTACAACAAATGGCATAGTATATACTCCTTGCATTTTCCATAAATACCATCAATATACTGATTTAAGCGAGAGAGATAAAGACTCAGCTCGCACACAGCCTTAGGTTTTGGCGGCAAACAACGCTAAGACTTCCATCACTTTTTCTCGCTTGTCGCCTTTACAGCTGATAAACCTTTGGACTTCAAATTTTAATAAGCGCGCACCTTTATAAGCTTTTTGAATAAAATCAGTGGCATGATTGGACACCAGAACAGAAATGCCTTTTTTTGCCAAAGTTTTAGCCCAATCTGCAAGTTCTAAATGTTGATCCAGGCCAAAGCCTCCCGCCTGGTAGCTGGTAAAATTTGCAGTTAAAGACAAAGGCATATAAGGAGGATCGCAGTAAACCACATCACCCGATTTTGCCAATTTAAGCGTATGATTGAAATCCTTATGGCTAAAAGTCGCTTTTTTTGCCCGTTTAAAAAATAACTGCATTTCTTTTTCAGGAAAATACGGCTTTAAATAACGACCAAAAGATACATTGTAGCCACCCTGACTATTGTAACGACACAACCCATTGTAGGCATGCTTGTTGAGATATAAAAACAAAGCTGCTTTTAAACGGGTTTCATGGGTGGTATTGAACAGGTTACGCAATTCATAAAACATAGGTTTATTATTGTTTTCGGGCTCAAAAAAAGGCCTACAATATTTAATAAATTCTAAGCCCTCTTTTTGCAAATAATGATACAGGCTAATTAAATCTTGATTGCTGTCAGCAAGTAAATAACGGCTATATTCAGTATTTAAAAAAACGGCTCCCGAGCCGGCAAAAGGTTCTATTAAACGACGCGCCTCTGGAAGTAAAGGCTTTAATCTTTCCAAAAGTTGAGTTTTGTTCCCTGCCCATTTTAAGAATGGTTTAACTCTATTTTGTTCACTAGACATCTATACTCCTTTATGACTTTTCACTCAGCCATTCTACCCGACACTGTCCATACTTGGGGCCGCCTAAAATTTTGCTTAAAAAACGCAGCTCTGGCACCAGTTTTTCTTCTAATTTCCACGGTGTGTTGATGATCAAAAGACCACTGCCAATCAAGCTTTGGGGTCTATCCAATGCATCAACGGTGACTTCGATTTTGAGCACATCTTTAAACCCTAAGGTTTTGACCCAATCGCCAAATTTAACTGGCCGCGTATGGGTAATAGGATACCAAAGCATATACACCGCTTGCGGCCAAAGCTGCCAAGCTTTACCAACCGCTTTTTTTAAATCACTGATTTCTTCTGGTTTTTCGTAAGGCGGATCCAGTAAGACCAAGCCACGCTTTTCTGTGGCTGGTAAAAGAGCGGCCAGCGCTTCATAGCCATCGCGCAAATGTATATGAGTTTGTTGTCTATACTTAAAGAGATCTTTTAAACAGGAAGTAGCCGCTCGATCGGTTTCACAGAGGATCAATCTATCCTGGCTGCGCAATATTTGTTGCGCCAACCAGGGAGAACCTGGGTAATGCTGCAATTTACCACCTGGATTACAGGCCAATACCAGCTTGCGATACGGTTGTAAGGCACTCTTATCGTCGGTGTTATCTAAAAATAACTTAATGCCTCGCTGCCATTCCTTGGTTTTCAGAGCAGCAGCGCCTTTTAAATCATAGTAACCTGCTCCCGCATGCGTATCGAAATACAACAAAGGTTTGTCTTTTTGAAGAAGTTTTTCTATAACCGTCAGTAAAGCACTGTGTTTAATGACATCTGCGAAATTTCCGGCATGGTAACTATGTTGATAATTCATAGAAAAAGAAAGCTCATTTATAAATATGGAAGGCTCTCATCATGCCAAAGCAACCCTCACTTGTAAATGCAAGTTTATTAAAAGTTGGTAAACTGGATTTTTTCATCACTGGTAGCTGGCTCCAGGGCTATAAGCGTTGCCCAGCTAACCCAGCTTTAAACCCCAACCAGAGAATCAAAGAACAAAAAAGCTACCAGGCTGATCTTTTGTGGGTCTTGCATGCAGGAATAGTCAAAATTTGCTATAATTTACAGCATATGTTGCATCGTGTTTGAGGGGAAAATATGCTTCGCTGGATTTTACTTGCAAGTTTGATTTTTACAGTCAGCTGTAGCCGAAATGAAACCCCTCAACCAGATGCTTTTGGGGTGCGGGAAGCCATCTGGAAAACCTTGACCAACGAACAAAAATCTTTGGTTATTGAAGGTTATAACCGAAAGATGCAACATCAAGCTGAAGCGGCAATACAAGTTCAACCACGGGCAAGCCAAGCAGTTAATTAACTTCCTAGGTTTTAACTCAGTATTCTGCAGTCGCCCTTTTGGCATAGTTGCCCATAAATCTCAAGATCCAAGATCGCATGCATTCCTTAATGCCTGTCAAAAAACCAACCCATCGGTCTTGGTTGGTATTCTCCCAGCCAAGGACGGCAGTTGGCTTGAGTAAAAATAAAAATTGTTTTACATTTAAACGTTCCAAAACAGTACTTCAGGAGGCCTCTCATGCTGTTGCTGCTCGCCTAAGGAAAAACTAAATGGCTATTTTGCATAACATATATTACAATTTATTTCGTTTTCGCTTGAACCCATTATCGCCTTAGCTCAGCATCTTCATTGATCTCAAAAACAGCTGAAAGATATTCACACTATTAAGGATTTTTTATGCCTATAGCAACCGTCGTCTTAACCGATTGGTCCAGCTGCTTGCTGACTGTAGAACACTATTTAAAAATAGTCGATCCTATTCCGCCGGTGCAAATTCTGATTCAAAGAATGGCTTATTGGCTACCCCTATTTCTAAAAGAAGAACAAGGCTATATCAGCAGCCAGCTCGAGCACTGTATCGGGCCCCAGGCTAAAGAATGGTTATTAAAAGATCAAAAACTAGAAGAAACTAAGGGCTCACTATTATCATGGTTTGATAACCATTTACTTAAAGCGACTCAAGATATTCCGGGGGTTTTACCCCAGCCAGCCATCTTAAACCCCAAGCTTTTTGCCCTGGAAGAAAAAATTACTTTTGCTGAGCATTACCTCAATACCGCAGATCTGCCACAATTTTCAGCCGTATTGGGTGATTTTAAAACTATTTTTACTGCAACGCTGAAAGAATGGATGGCTATTAAAAACATGATTAAAAATGGTTATCACTGTCTTGAGATGGATAAGGCTATAGCCGACCCTCTACTAAAACCCCATGACAAATTACAGCTGGATCAAGAAATGTCTTTGTGTCGAGAAACTCTGAAATGCCTGCACAGGCTTGCTGCTGACTATAAAAAACTACACCAAAAATATCATCAGCTTAAGAATGATCGCCCCAAATTGCCTGAATATCTTGCCGCTATGGCCGAACAGCGAGCTTTTGTGCAAGCTCAAGAATCCAAGATAGATGCTGCTATGGCTGCCTCGGGTATCGACGACGCCAATGGTGTTCAGAAAAAAATTCTTCTGGTGACAAGCTTATTAAACAACCTCGGTGCTTCTCACCGGATAGGTGGTTCTAATGAGCCAGCCGCTGGATTTAAACAAGGTCCGGCACAAGCATCATTCAGCGCCTCTGCTTCTAGCTCTAGTACAAAGCCCGCTAAACCTCAAGAGAGCAAGCAAGGCCACAAATATTAAAAAATATAGCTGGGGTTTTTAAATTGCCAGGCCCATGCCATAATAAACAATCCTCTAAGGATGGGGCTTAAAAATGCCGATAGTCGATACAGATGCTTATGGAAGAACCCCTCTACATATGGCGCATTACAGCGAACAGTATGATACCGATTAATAGAAGATATATATAAAAAATCGATCAAGTGAGGAGAATATTATGCATATTTATGCAATACAGGTTAAATCAGCATTCGATGGCAAGCCGTTTATTGAGCCTCTTTTTGAAGAAAACGATAAATTTGAAAATGCCGTACCCGTACTAGCTCCCATAGGCCGAAACAGCAACCCGAATGAGTCCTTTTTTGCTTATTATTTTCATTATTGGGAACGCTCCATTCGCAGTTGGCGGAAATTTGGCACATCTTTTCAACAAACACAACATATGACTGCCCTGCAAAAAATGGCAGAGACTCTGGTATTCCCTGATTCAAAGACCAGTGACTCTGCTAAAACTCAAGCTCAACAACAGTTCAGGGAATATCTTATCAAACGAGATCTTCATCCTGATAATTTTAAACTGGTCGAGATAGATTTTAAACATCACAATTGGCAGCAGGCCAAAGCTGCTGGTTTATCAGAGAAGGCGGCTACTGCCTTGGCTTTGGGAGAAGCAGAGCGCATCACCGCTTATTTAATACATTACCAATACCATCACCCTTCCTTAAGTGATGAGCTTAACAGAATTATTCAAGCTAAAAATCAACCCACTCGTTTCCAGACTTTGTACAATCTTTTTCAATTGACGGACTCTTATTTAGAAAAAGGACTGCATGATTATTTAAAGTCAAATGACTATTTAAATTCAGAATTTGCCCTAACAGGTAAAACCAACCCCCAAACACAGGTCAATACAGCCATCGAACCAAGCCCAAGAACATTTTTAAGCTTAGAACAAGGCCGTTTTACTGAGCAACAAACCAGGACAATGCTCAGCGGCTCCCGCTCAAACGAGACATACTTAAATTTGAAGTTACTCCTAAGCAAGGCATAAAAAGGCCTACTTCCTACTGGAAGCTAATTTTTTCATTAAATTTCAAATCAAGGCTGCTAGTTCTA
>Ga0302233_10000505_pt1 | contig 32085 bp, 30 predicted proteins | sample II_Palsa_N3_1_FD_193516 | JGI IMG/M metagenome (GOLD analysis project Ga0302233, IMG submission 193516) | Peat permafrost microbial communities from Stordalen Mire near Abisko, Sweden - II_Palsa_N3_1 | ecosystem: Environmental > Terrestrial > Soil > Palsa > Peat permafrost | place: Sweden... | reverse complement strand
TGAGACGCAAGGCGCAGATTATTTCAATCAAGCGATGCCATTAGCCACTACAGCTTTTACTACTCACTCTTCTTCGGTTTACGAAGCGGTTAATCAGGAAAATGTATCTTCAAGTGCACAAATCCCTACAAATGATATTGCTCGCTCAGCACCGAGAAACTCGTTACAATTTGCTAACTTTAGTAGCGTTGCTCATTCTCATTCATTAAGCACATTAAGCATCGAACTTGAAGGTACTTCCAAGCCTAATAGTGAGCTTCCTGCTGCTTCTCACCCAGGAATAGACATTCCCTCTACCCCTAACCTACACAGTGCATCCTCAGCTATCACTCAGCCCGAAAGCGATCATTTAGCTCTTGAAGCATCGATAGCATTAATGGCTGAGACGCAAGGCGCAGATTATTTCAATCAAGCGATGCCATTAGCCACTACAGCTTTTACTACTCACTCTTCTTCGGTTTACGAAGCGGTTAATCAGGAAAATGTATCTTCAAGTGCACAAATCCCTGAAAATGATATTGCTCGCTCAGCACCGAGCAACATGTTACAATTTGCTAACTTTAGAAGCGTTGCTCATTCTCATTCATTAAGCACATTAAGCATCGAACTTGAAGGTACTTCCCATCCTAATAGTGCTGCTAATTGGCAGTCTGAAACATCTTATTTGACTGCTACAAACAAGATCCCTTCTTTGCCATCGTCCTTTGCTTCTGTATCACCCGCACCTGCTTCTTTGTCGTCGTCCTCTGCTTTTGTATCATCCGCACCTGCTGCTATATCACCTGCGCCGACTTTAGCAGACAATAGCAAAAACAAACGTAAGCAAAGTGGAAATTGTTGCCATCAATGCAGGATCTCTCATGATGAGACTCTTTTATTATTTTGTAATAATAAAAAATCAAACTTACAATGCAAAAAAAAATATTGTAGGGATTGTATTAAAAAGCATTATCAAGACTATTTGCCTTTATTTAATATTAATAAGGCGCCCGCTTCTCAACCAAACAGAATACAAACCATTTGTTTTGCTTGCAAAGGAACTTGTGGTTGTGTTGCTTGCCTTCGTAAAATTGATACACGCTCCAGTAGTTTCAGAGAAGCTATTTCCCTTATTTCAGAACTCACTCAACATGTAAAGAAACGACAAAGGAAAACTTAAAGTCATGAAGCTCTAAAAAATGATTATGCTTTGACTAGGTCATCATAGCCTCGCCATCCATCGGAATGGATAATGCTGCTACTGCCTTACTGGCTTCAATATCAATACAAAAGCTTTCTTGCATCTTCGAAATCTTATAATTGCTTAACCTGTTATATTTTCGAATGTTTCCAAACTACCATCGGTTGCGATGCTAGTCTAGAGCCTATAATTTTTAAAAAGGTATGCGTCTGCAATTAAAACAGCAGAGACTATGCCAAGTACAAACTGGCAAGCAGGAATATGGCAAAAAAATTGGCAAAAGCCATTGGTTAATGGTTAAGCAGCCTTGCATGAATTGCTAAAATCAACAGTTTCATGCTTTAATAAAGCTCACAACCAGGAGAAGCAATATGAGTGATCTTGATAGTGATAGTGATAGTGTTTTCAACAATACAGCTGAACCTCCGTCTGAAGCTGGGGCTACAAACTTACTCCCTCTCTACCAGGCTAGCTCACGAACAGCACGCTTGAGCCGAAGACTGTCTTATACCAGCGATAAGCTTTTCCGAGATATCACTTCCCTCTTTATTGCAATTCAACTGAGAGCACAAACAGAGGTTTCAAATAATCCAAATTTATTACTTGAAAAACAGGCACTTGCAGTGAATGTTTTTCACGCAGCTGCAGGCGCTGATAATTGTGGTTTTTTGAATTTTGTATTGAAAAACTATCCCAACATTGGGCAAACTTTGGTTAACTCCCCAGACAGCACAGGCAACACCCCTTTACATTGGGCCGTTGCTCGAAAACAGATTGCGGCAGCCATACTTTTAATTCAGCATGGAGCTAACCGTCACTGGGCTAATCAACAATCAGTCACTCCTTGGCAGATCGCAGAGCAGCGAGGCATCCTCTCACGTATCATTCCAAATGTTTCATCCAACAGCATTCAGGCCCCCGTGAATGACCATAAAGCTCGGCTTTAAAAACCTCAAGCTGAGCAGGACTCACTGTGATTTTAGCTAAAAGCCAACCTTGCAGCCTTGCTTACTTCATCCGTGGCCTTCTGTGCAACCCGGGCAGCAGGCTCAACCACATAAAATTGCAACAATCTGACTATTTTCGGTAGCATGGTTTCATCCGATTGAGAGTTTTTTTCAGTCAGTTTGCTTAGATTTTTTTGTACTTCCTGTAAGTTTGGGAAATAGTTGTTTTCAAAATCACAGATAATTTCTTCTTCGATATCTTTTTTCTGGCACGGCGTCATCTCATTGGCTTGCGCAGTTTTCATAGTTGCATTCTTTGCACAATTCTCCAGCACGGTGACTGAAGACAGCATATCTCCAGTCTCAATTATTTGTTTTTCTAATTCCGTCAGTGGATTTGCTCGTTTCTTTTTTTCTATTTTCGTAATAAGCCTTATACATAGATTGATAGACAATTGGTCCCGAGTATCCAACAATTTACCCTGGTTATCGAAGCTTAAAGGCTGTGCAGCTATTGCAAGAAATTCACTGTATTTGCAGAATTTTTCTCTTATAGCCCTATACACATAAGAGTTGACTTCTTGTGAACGATTGGCTGCTTTAGATTCTGCCATCTCATTCAACAGTGGTTCGAGCTCTTGGTAGGCATTAGCATCCTTTTTGCTCGAATAACGAGCATATTCACTATCTACCGCTTCTTTATATGCATGGCGTATCGTTTCAATTGACTGCTTATCTAAATAACAGTCTTTATAACAGTCTTTAGAAATTTTCTGGGATTTATTCTCCAGCGCTTTTGTAACAAAGCTTAAACAATTATCTACTGCTATTTTAGCTTGCACACAGGGATCATCAAGAAGCTGAAACCTTTCATTCAGCTTATCCGCAACGTCAGAGACAACAACTGCATTAGAGATACCTTGACAATCCAATTCCATATGTCGCTCAATTGATGCTATCATTGCAGGGCTTAACGAATCATAGTTATCTTGAGTAGAAAAATAATAGTAAACTGCAAAACCTTTATTATCGGCTTGGCGAAAATTCGCTGAATAATCCATCAGCAGCTCGACAATAGCCTCATTGATTGGTTTAAACTTAAATGCCAGATGGGCCGGTGTATCGCCTTGTTCATTGCGTGCATTAGGCGAAAACCCTGCTTCTAATAACAATTGGGTCGCCGCTTCATTACCCGCAACCACGCTCAGATGCAAAGGCGTAAACTGATTTTGAGGAAATTGCTTAATACAAGCTTTACCTTTCAGCAACCATTCTTTTAGCAAAGATAAATCTGGGTCCTTATTATGAATACTGGTAAGAATTTTATGAAAAAGAGGGCTTACACGCTCAGTCGAACGATTCTCATTTGAATAAGAGGAGCTTAAGCTTTCATTTGAACTGCTGCTAGGATTACGCCGGCTAGAAAATATAAGAGCCGAGCTCGGGCTTATGGGGCCAGCCGCTGGCTCTGGAGTTGTTGGGCTTGTATCAATAACCAAACCCTGATGGGCATTTTGTTCAAGATCAGCGTGGTTGACAGTTTGCGCCTCTATCAAGGGCGGAGGCTGCTGCTCTGTAGCCGTAGAGACAGCATTTGCCACAGAAGTGACTTGAGTACTCGCAAGCCTATCTTTCAAAAGGGATGCTTGTTTCAGTAAGTCCAGCTTTTGCTCTAAGCTGGCCAACGCAGCTTCTTTTTGAACTAATTTGAGCTTTATAGCTGCAAACTTAGCCTTTAATTTGAGCTTTATATCTGCAAACTTAGCCTCTAAGGCGCTGATCTGGGTCTCTTGACTCTGAGTCTGTTGTCTTAAAGAGTCAACCTTCGATTGTTGTTCTGATAACTTATTTTTGAGTTGGTTATTTTCTGCAGTGATTTTTTCATTTTCGGCCCTTTCCTGTTGCAAGCTAAGCCTCAATCGCCCTGTTAAATTGTTTACTTGATGGTATTGCTGTTGCAAACCAATTTTTTCAGCGTTTAAGGTATTATTTTTGGTTTGTTGCTCTGCTTGAGACTTTCGGTGCTCGTCTAATAGCTTTCGTTGCTTATCTATAAGCGTTTTTTGCTTTTCCTGGATCTTCAATGATTCCTCAAGCTGCTGCTTGGCAACGTCTGCAGCTTTGCCAGTCTGCTTAGCCATCCATGCTCTCACCAAGAAACCACCGATACCCACACCGAAAAAACCCATACCAATAGCCTTCACCCAAGGATGTTGTTGCCAGACTTTATGAAAAGAATTTTTCCAAACCGCCATATAATGGCGAAGTTGTGCAGCTAATCTAAAAGATAACAATGAAGGCATCGCTAACTCCTTGGAAGAATTATTAGTTATTTATATAATTAACTATTGTTGCATTTTTGAATTATTTTAGCAAGGCTTTTAAAGCCTGGTCGCTAGTTTATTAGCGTGAATAAGCGCTCTCTTGAGCTTTATAACATATTAGCATAGGGAAAAATTAAAAAAATATCAAGAAGATCAAATACCTAGCTGCTAGCCATCCGTCATCATTCGATGGCTCAATGATCCGCGGCTAATTCTTTTAAGATCAGGCTGACAGTCTCCAAGCGCAGCTCGCGCTCTGGCATTTCAAGGGTAAACCTCAGCCTGTGAGGCCCCTCAAAACGAAAATTGGGTTTGCTTTGGATAAGCTGAATAAGCTGCAAAGGGTTAATATTGGGCTTGTCGGTGAATTCAAAACGCCCACCTTTAAGCCCCGCTTCAATTTTGCGTATGCCCAAAGCTTGGGCTTGTAAGCGCAATTCGGTAATGGCAAAAAGATATTTTACTTGCACAGGCAAAGGTCCAAATCTATCCCAGATCTCAGCTTTTAATTCATCTAAGGCCTCTGTATCGCGAGCATGGCTGATGCGCTTATAGAATACCAAGCGCAGCTGTACATCTGGCAAGTAATCTTCGGGGATCAGTGCTGGCAATGATAATTCTATTTCAGTCGCACTCTTTAAGGGTGTATCGGTCCAAGGTTCTTTGCCAGCTTTTAAAGCCGCAACGGCACTTTCTAAGAGTTCCATATAAAGGGTAAAACCTACCGCCTGAATATTGCCGCTCTGTTCTTCGCCTAAAAGCTCTCCCGCTCCACGTATTTCTAAGTCTTGAGTGGCTAAAGTAAATCCTGCTCCTAAGTCTTCTAATGCCGCTATGGCGTCTAAGCGCTTCATCGCATCCCCAGTAATGGAATGCTTCGGCGGGGTAAGTAAAAAAGCATAAGCTTGATGATGAGAACGGCCTACTCGGCCCCGTAACTGATGTAACTGTGCCAGTCCCAGTTTATCAGCCCTATCCATAATAATGGTATTGGCACTCGGAATGTCGATACCAGTTTCAATAATGGTGGTACAAACCAAAATATTAAAACGACGATGATAAAAATCACTCATCACCTGCTCAAGCTCGCGTTCTCGCATCTGGCCATGAGCCACTTCTATCAGAGCCGTAGGCAACAGATCAGCCAGCTCCCTAGCCGTTTTTTGTATGGTCTCGACGGAGTTGTGCAAAAAATATACTTGGCCGCCGCGGTGCAATTCACGTGAAATGGCTTCTTGGATCAGGCTATTATCTCGTTCTCGGACAAAAGTTTTAATAGACAATCGTTTTAAAGGTGGCGTTGCAATAATAGATAAATCACGAATACCTGCCAAAGACATATTGAGGGTACGCGGTATGGGAGTTGCCGTTAAAGTTAAAATATCGATATCCGTTCTTAAGGCCTTTAATTGTTCTTTTTGTTTGACCCCAAAGCGATGTTCTTCATCAATAATCAACAGCCCTAAGGCTTTAAATTCCAATGCCGACTGCAACAATTTATGAGTGCCAATAATAATATCCGTTTGGCCATTTTTTAAATTTTCCAGCGATTTCTCTTCCTCTTTCTTGTTTTTAAACCGAGAAAGCACATCGATGCGAATTGGAAAACTGGAAAATCTATCTTGAAAAGTATTGTAATGTTGCTGTGCCAACAGGGTCGTTGGTACCAGAATCACCACCTGTTTGCCTGCCTGAACAACTAAGAAGGCTGCCCGCATGGCAACTTCTGTTTTCCCAAAGCCCACATCACCACAAATCACTCTATCCATAGGGCGATCGCGTTGCAGATCCTGCATCACTTCCATAATGGATCTTTCTTGATCCGGTGTTTCTTCAAAAGGGAATTCTGCGGAAAAAGCTTGATACGCGCTATCGGCGGGCGGAAAAGCAAAGCCTAGTTTTGCTTCTCGTCTGGCATAAATATCTAATAGCTCAGCTGCCACATCTCGAAGCTGCTTGAGGGTTTTGTCTTTGGCTTTCTGCCATTGTTCAGAGCCTAAACGATGCAATACCGGGCCATTGTCGCCAAAACCCGTGTAACGACTCAAAACATCTAAGGCCGCAACCGGCACGTACAGTTTGTCACCACCGGCATATTCTAAAGTAACGTATTCTGATTCAAGGCCACCGACATCTAAACGGGTTAAACCTTGATAAAGACCGACACCATGATCTAAATGTACGACGGCATCCCCAGGCTGTAATTCAGCTAAATGTCGTACTGCATTTTCCCCAAAACCTTCACGTTCTTTTTTGCGCCGGCGACGTTGTAAAACTCGCTCGCCCAGCAGGCTTGCTTCAGCAATCAAGGCGATGCCATAAGCCCTGAGCTCAAAACTTTGAGCCAAGGGAGCGACTGCAAGACCATAGGGTAGATTTGAATCTAAAAATGCTTGCCAACTTTCCACCAAAGGTGGATTTAAGCCAATTTTTTGCAGTAGCTCTCTTTGAACTTCACGCCTACCGGTTGTTTCAGCGCAAAACAACACTCGGCCATTGTAACCATTTAAAAAATTTTGCAAAGCACTTAAAGGATTTTCTTCGCGAGGCAATATCATTAACTTTGGTAAAGTATGCACATGAGTCAGAGCAGATTTTGCCAAGTAATCTTTAGAACAAACAATGCTGGGATAAGCATTACAGTGTTGAAACACCGTGTTCACATTTAAGAACAATGCCGTTGGCGGCAACAAAGCTTTGTAAATAGGCCGGTTATTTTCATAACGCTGTTTTGCAAAGCTGAAAAAATCTTCGCCAGCTTTTTCTAAAGGTTCTATGCGAAACATCAGCGCATGATTAGGCAAATAATCAAATATCGTGGCTAATTTCTCAAAAAAAACTGGTAAATAATACTCCAAACCCGGAGAGGGTCTGCCTTGTGCAGTTTCTCGATACCAAGGAGAATCGGTGTATTCGCCATCAAAAACTTCAAGCCAACGTTGCTTAAAGCTTTTAATGGCATCCTGCGTCAACGGAAATTCTCGTGCCGGTAAAATGGCTACGCGCTGTTGTTTTTCTAAAGAACGTTGAGTTTCAATATCAATCTTGCGAATGGAGTCAATGGTATTGTCCCACCAATCAATACGATAAGGGGCAGTGGCTCCCATCGGAAAAACGTCGACCAATGAGCCTCTTAAAGCAAATTCACCGTGACACATCACCTGCTGAACACTCTGATAACCACTTTTGGTAAACATTTGACAGAGGGCGTTTCTATCTAAGGTTTCTCCGGTTTCTACCACCAAACTGTATTTTTGCAAGTATTCACGAGGACAAAGATAATGTTGGGCGGTGGCCAAGGGCAAGATCAGCACACCTCTACTCAATAAAGGTAATCTGTATAACGTCATTAAACGCTCAGAAAGAATATCTTGATGCGGTGAAAACTGATCATAAGGAAGAGTTTCCCAATCGGGAAAGTGCAGAATGGGTATATCTTCTTGATTTAAGAAGAACTGTAATTCATGCTCAAGTTGTGCTGCCATTAAAGAATCGGCAGCAATAGCGACGACTAAGCCAAGATGCCGCTTTGCAGTCTCGGCCAAGGCCCAGGCCATCGCACTCTCAGGCATGTCCCCCATCAGCAATTTGCTAGCGCCAGTTTTGGGTAGATCCGAAAAAAGTGTTTTAAGCTGTGCCACTTTGTCCATCCCGGTTGTTAAATTTTAATCAGTTTTAACAGGAGGTTGTGTATAAAGCGACATCGGAAAAGGCATCACATTGGTATCTTTGGTATTAAGCTCTTTAACTTTCGCTACCCCTTCTTGATTCACTTCGTCAATGCGAATGATGCTATGAATAGGGACATGACTTTTTTTAACACCATTGAGTTCATTTTTTAAGCGCTCTTGAGAAGGATCCACCACCAGCTCCGTGGTGTTACCAAAAATCAGTTCTGCCACTTCAATAAAACCCATCAAAGGGCTTTGCTGTATTTTTTTAGCATAGACTTCAAAAATTTCATGTTGATTCATAAAACTAATCCGGTAAATGCGTTCTTTATTCACCATGAATATATACCCTCGTTCCAGCTTGAACACGTTCAAATAATTCTATTAAGTCATGATTACGCATACGAATACAGCCCTTGGAGCCTGGCTTACCCAGCTCCACCCTATCTGGCGTACCATGAATATAAATATATCGCCGCATCGTGTCCCTAGGCCCTAATCGATTTTTACCTAGCTCCAAACCACTCAACCACATAATACGGGTTAAGATCCAGTCACGTGGGCCTTGGGCCTTGGCCCATTCATCGGAATAGATCTCACCGGTCGCTCGCCTGCCGACAAATACGCTATTAACCGGTGCAAAGTCGCCAATTTTAGCACGAATTTGGTGCCAACCTCGAGGGGTTTTGTAACTATTGGGCTCTTCGCCTAAGCCCAAAGCCGCTGTTGAAATAGAGCTGCTCATTAAAAGCTGATCCTGATCCAATAACCTCAAGGTTTGGCTGGCAATATCGACTTCAATATAAGGGCCCATGCTTTATTCGCTCTACAACAGATAGCCCAATATTATACTCCTAACTTCGGCAGAGCCAATAAAATAATTCTGCCAGTCAACCTCAAATAGATGTCAGGGCATGCTCTGCCCTAAAACAAAGGGGTGTCCAAATCGGGGAGAAAGCCCTAAGTTTTGTTTTTGTAGGACAGAGGCTGTGGTCCAGGTGTTAGAATAGCTATCTTGGATTTGAAAAAGAGCAGCTGATTAAACCGGAAACATTAGGCTTTCTTTGATATTAAGCACTTGATAATGCCATAAGCACTGATGCCCATCCAAGCGCATTCAATCACAATAGAAGCCAAGTTCCAAGTATAAAGCAGTGATATAAATAATAACAAGGAGCCTACAAAGTTGAGTACTGAATAAGAAAGATTTTTTGCAGTCACTTTATTAAATTGCAACAGCGCATAACCGATTAAAATAAAGATCACACCAACTAAACCACTGATATCTGCAAGCGTGACTGACATTTTTTTATTCCCTAATAAGTAGCTTACCACCACCCAATGCAAAGCATCAGGTATCCCTTTTTAATCAAAGATCTCTTGTTGCACTAGTACAAGCCCAGCTCCAGCTTCGCAGCCTCACTCATTCTATCCTGGGTCCAAGCTGGCTCAAATACGATGTCAACCTTCACTTCTTTAACAGAAGGCAAAGCGCCAACTTTATCTTTCACATCATTGGCCAAAACCGGGCCCATACCACAACCGGGAGCCGTTAGGGTCATGGTAATACTGACATGGTACTCGCCATCTTCCATCGCCTCTAGATAACAATCATAAACCAAGCCCAAGGCGACGATATTGACAGGAATTTCGGGATCAAAACAAGTTTGCATTTCTTCCCAGATCTGCATTTCTAATTCAGCTTTGCTTAAAGGGAGTGCATCTTTCTTTGAAGGGGGTAGCACAGCCTCTTTGCCCAATGCATCCGCATCGCGGCCTGCTATACGTGCCCACTGTCCATTCACCGATACCGTAAAGCTACCTCCCAGTTCCTGTCTAAGCCATACCTCAGTGCCTTTGGGCAACATAATGGCAATCGCATCCGGAATAAGCAAAGCTTCACAATCTCGGCTTAAATTGATATGAATATTTTCTGTCATGGTTACAACTGTTAAACCCTCAATAATAAAAAACCACTTTGCTTTCGCAAAGTGGTTTTTGGTTTTCACTGCAGCTGGCTACCAGCAAAAGCTGTAGCCATACTTAACAGTTAAATTTAAGCTAAAGCTTCTAAAGTTTCACGTGAGCCCGCATGGCTTTTGCTGGTCGATGCGACTTTTTCTAACCACTCTTGCAAAGTCTTAACTTGACGTAATGCCAATTTAGGATCTTTAAAAGTATGGGTCAATAAGTGCATCCCTTGAATGCTGGAAATTAAGTGCAGAGCATAATCTGCAGCTTTTTCACCAACGCCCATGGCGCGAAGTTGTGATTCCGCCCATTGCAACATGTCATGCAGCAATTTGGCCGCTTGATCTGCTAAAGAACCACCCTGTTTGCCCAATTCTTGGCATAAGCCACCAATAGGACAACCATAGCGAGCAGTCAATTCCAATTGCTCGGGAGTGAACTGCAATAATGCAAGCAAACGAGCCAAGGGACTGGCATTTTCGTTTAAACGAGCAAGTCCTTCAGCCAATTCAAAAGCGCGGCGCTCAATAACCGCTTCACCAATTGCTTCCTTGGTTTTGAAATAGTAATAAACATTGCCTAAAGGCACGTCAGCTTCTTGGGCTATATCTGCCAACGTGGTCAGGTTAAACCCCTGTTGGTGAATTAGAACCTTGGCAGCTTCAATCAAACGGGCGCGTTTATCTGTTTTCCGTGGCATAGTAACTTAAATCCATTGTTGAGGTTGAAGTTAAGGGATTATTTTCCCCATTTCTTGGTACAAAAACTCGCCTTACAGGCGCATATTTGTTGTATCAGCTCGTAAGCATAGATGTATCACACCAAACCTAGTTAGCACAAGACCCCATTACATAATTTTTGGTTTTTTTTTAGCAGAATTGTAACTAACTCACTTACAGCAGCCAAGTAGACTGCAATAAAATCCTTGAAAATAATCTTAAACAGCAGGGGAAGATTTTGTGCTGGAAAGTTGAGTATCCTACTACCATCCAATGCTTCGCCTTGGATGGTATGCTTCTTTATATGACACGGATAAATGCCTACAATTATTTCAATTCAACTTGTAAAGTATAAAGTAAAGATTTGACCCGATTTTCGTTATAAATAATATATTTATAAAAAATGGATAACTCAGAAATTTTTTGGTAACCAGACCAAGATTTTAAGCGCCACCCCAGGGTATCTTTCATAGTAAGCTCCTTAGTCGTTTTTCTTATATTGAATCTTTATAAGTATATCAGTTTGGCTGGGAAACAAAAAACCAAACAAGCTTACTCGTCTTGTCCGGGTTTTTCCCTGACAGCCTTTAGTCACAACCTTGGTTAAACTAACCATAAAGAAAATCCAGGAGAATAATCATGATACTCCCCCCAGGCCTTCGCCCGGCCAAAGCCACTCAACACAATAATCTGGCTACAGTCCAAAAGTTACCTGTTCAAAAAATAGGCCCTAACGAAAGGCCACTCAAACTCATAGGCGCCATTATCATTGGCACTTACATATTGGGTTGTGCCTTCTTTTCTGAAGATATTGTGCCTAACGATAAAGAAGATCAAGACTCAGTTGAAAAAGCTAACGATAACGCGGACGAGGAGTCACTCAAAAAGCCGTAGATTATTATTTAAATCATATCGATTTATTGAAAAGCTTTATCAGCTATTTCCGTGAGGAAAAAAAGGATTTAATTGCCCTTACCGACGAGCAAAAAATCACCCTCGCTCCCCATGAGCAAGACGTTAACAAAGATGTCACGTTGCTTTCCTCTAAAAGCTATAGTATCACTGAGAGAGAATTCGATTGCTTAAAGGGCTTGAGTCTTAGCCAGACCTGTAAAGAAATAGGAAAAACACTGCAGATCTCACCACGCACCGTTGAAACCTATTTGCAAAGGATTAAAGACAGTGTCGATGTCCGCTCCAAACAAGAGCTCTTGAGCTTGCTCACCCATTAAGCAATATTGTCCGCTATTTTTCTCGACATTTTTTAAAGCTTATTGTAGTTATAATAAGTATGAGTTCTCAACAGGAAACAGTTTTATGGAAGTCTTAATAGATGCAAGCAAACTTCAACTAAGTGATACCCCTAAATTAATCAGCAGCCAAGCATTATCTTTACTCAAAGATAAAAAAATAAAGCTTAGCTTAGATGTTTATGACTCTCATATTAATAACCGTGATATTTCTAAGCCAGTATTAGTCTGTCTTCATGGCAATTCTATGTCTAAAGATCTGTTTCTTACAGAGGAAGTCAAAAAATTTACCGAAATTTATCGAGTCATAGCCATCGATTTACCGGGACATGGCCAGAGCACCCATATCAGCAGCTTAGACAAGCTTAGTCAAAACGAGAAAGAGCTGATTTCCTCGGATTTTTATAATCCTTGCTCCATGATTGCTTGTTTAAGCCAGGTGTTAAAAAAACTACAGCTCAATAATATTCATCTATTGGGTTGGTCTTTAGGCGGCCATATGGCCTATGGAATTGCCACTGAAATCCCTGAGATGATTGCAAGCATAACCACCATAGCCTCTCCTCCCGTTTTCTTTCCTTCGTCAGAAGGGGTAAGGCGAGGCTTTAATGCTCTGTTTTTAGAAGAAATTATTCCTAACTGGATAGCCAATCCACAAAAACTTACCCTAGAATGGATCACCAAATTTTCTGCTCCTTACTCGGGCTATACCGAACCTGAAGGCAAAGACAAAATTTTTGTGGCAGCCAATTTAAGATCAGATCCTTTAATGCGAAAATATCTTTTTTTAGATATGGACAAAAATATCAGTAAAGCACTAGATGGCGAACATTTTATTAAAACAAGCTCTCTGCCGTTATGCTTACTAAAAGGTGGGGATGATGAATTTACCGGCCCAGATTTATATCAAAATGAAAGCACGATATTTATCAATGGTGGAAAATTTATTCATACAGCCTCTCGGGTTATAACCATTCCCCATGCCATGCACGCGCCTTTTAGAACTCATCCTGAGGCATTTTTTAAAGTTTTAAGCCAATTCATCACAGGCTTAGAGCCAAGACAGATAAAGTGAGGTCCTACTCCTAATTGTTAATTCAGAGTATTGACTAATAACTTGGATTACGTATAATAGCCAGATTATGGGTAAAATTATACTTCCAAGTAAACATCCAACTTTAGCCAGCAGCTCAGATATCACGGAGATCTGCCGCCCTCTTTTTGAAAAATTAAAGCTTAATTACTTTCAGTTTAAAAAAGTGCATAGAGATGGTTCTATCAGTGTATTGTGCAACCGAGCAGATTGGATAGACTTTTCCCTAAAGCAAGATATTGGCCGTAAAGCCTATTCATGCGAAAAAAAAGAAATTTCAAATTCTCAAAGTTATTATTTTCTTTGGGAACCCAACCTGCCCAGTGCTCCTATTGCTTTAGCCCGAGAATTCGATATTGCCAACGGGCTTTGTTTTGTTGAGCGTCATCCAGACTTCTATTACCTCATCGCTTTTGCAACCCCAGTTAGCAATCAGCAAGCGCTAGACTTATATTTAAATCATTTAGAATTATTGAAAAATTTTATTCATTACTTTCGTGAAACCAAAGCAGATCTTATTAAAGTTGCCGATAGCAATAGAATTATTCTGTCTGCTGAAGAGCAAGATCTTAATGTTGATGCCATGCTACTTTCTTCGAATTTACGAAGAAAGGTGCCGGTCTTTTTTCAAGGAAAATATTTTCATATTACCCAGCGTGAATATGATTGCTTACAAGCCATGAATTTAGGCAACACGGGCAGCGATATTGCCCTGATGCTGAATCTTTCTCCCCGGACCGTCGAAACCTATTTGCAAAGAATTAAAGACCGTGTCGGTGTCCGCTCCAAACAAGAGCTCTTGAGCTTGCTCGCAGGCTAAACTGCTCATGTCCGCGATTAATACGGACAACCTTGTTAACAATGACATAGATAATCTTGTGCACTCATCCGATGTCTATCAACTAAAGGATTTCTTTAAAGTTTTTGACTGAGCTGAATAATCATTCTGGGTGCCAGCAGTTGTTTGACTTTGTTCCTGATGGCATCTATCCTCAGCAATCGCCTGAGATCTCCTTGGCTCCACCGTTGCTTTGCCGGCACATTTCAGCTTATACAATCTTTGCAACGCCAGGATTTGTCCAAATTGCTGAGGGTTATCTTGAATTCTTTGAGAGGCTACAGACAACTGTTTCTCCTCTTCTTTAAAATTTTCCCAATTTAATAGGGCTTTTTCAATACGATCTTTTAATACCACCGGATAAGTGACATACCATTTTGCAGGAGGAAATATTTTTTCCAAAGTAACCCGTTTATGGGATCGCAAAAAGACCAGAATATCAGCTGCGTGTTTTTTTAAATCAATCTTTTTTCTCTCTAAGCCTAATTGAGCTCTGACTGCTTTAACCAAAAGTTCCGGATCTAATATGACTTGCATAGAATGGTTTTGATGGCTGGCCAAAATCTCGCCTTTTAGCTTCTCTTCCACTAAAGCCTTTTTATGCTCATGATCCTTGCCAAAATACGAAATGCTATAAGAATAACCTTTTAAATGAGCTTGGATTTTCTGAATTAAATCCCTCGTAAAATCTTCTTGTAAACTGTGGTTCTTCGGATCTTCATGACAATAGACGTTTTGAAAATCCAAAGCTGGGTACATCTGAATGATTTCAGCTGGATCCAGTTTAAGCCCATCTTGTTCTATAAGCTGATAATTTTCTTCACCATCCATACTGTAAGGCGAAAATAAGTTCCTGGTTTGTATCAAAAAATCGCCCTGAGTATAGAACTCACCTTTTTCGCTGGTTAAAAGCTCGAGCATGGCTGCCACACGCTTGGCATGATTCATGCCCAATGGTACGCCTATCACCCCACCTTTGGGCATCGATTGGCAGGCAAAATTCAGTATTTTTCTGGCCATATTGTAAGTTCGGGCATGCTCAGCTGACCAGTATTTCTGTTCACCCTCGTAAAGGGACCACACTCGACCCAAAGCTTTATTGCTATCGATACCAGCATAGGGAATATTGGCTTTGATCATAAACTCAGTGAATTTAATCTCTTCCGAATAACGCGCAACTCTATGAAACTCACTGGCGACTTGAGCGACTACAGCCTTAGGGGCAGCTAAGTGTTGGCTGCAAACTTCTATAATTTTATCCAAGTCTTGCAACTTAAAGTAAGGGTATTGCAAATGAGGGTCTTTTTTAAGCCATGGGTTTAACCCGAATTTAGGGATAAAAGATTGGCACCGATCTTTTAATGCAAGCAAGCCTTTGAGCCTATTTTCTAAAGTTTGCTGTTCTGAATCTTCTTCTAAGCAGGAGACAACTATGCCCAAACCTTGTAAAGCGGCAAACAACTTAACCAGCACCACAGACCGCATAGGATCCCGGTGTAATTCTCCTAAAAGGACAATCGAGTAACGAGCTTTTGGCATAGGCAGGACCTTATCATGAGTTCATAAATCTTTGCGTAGCAAGAATACTTAATTAGTCCATTTGAGTCAAAATTTAAGCACTTTAAGCAAATCGATCTTGGCTTATGGTGCAGTACATCCCAAATGAAACAGTAAAGTCTTTATATGCCTTGCTAGACTCAGAGGCGCAATTATATGGGGTTTCGAATTTTTCCACAGGAGCTGGGTATAGACTCCTTGTAGTTTGGTTTTAGGCTAGGAGCCAAGCGAGACTCCAGATCCTAATGAGGATGGTGACAAAACCTATGGAAGGTTTTGGACACAAAGCGCCCGAAGGGCGAGTACCAGGATGGTACGAGTCATTATCCGCCAGAGTTAAAGTAAGTTAGCAAGTAGTCATCATATAAGGTATAAATTTAAATGCAAGGGATATCAGGAAAGGGAGCACCGGATGGATATTGACTATCTACTATCTATAAGAACATCAAGAATACATCGAGGGTTTGCAGCCTAATGATCTTTAACCCAATGCCCCATAAAGTCGGATAATGGCATAGATAAGTTTTCAAAACCGCCATCCCACAAATGACATAAGGTTTCTTGCTGCACGCCCGAAAAACAATTTTGCACATTCTTATAAAATTTTGCTTTTAAAAGGGGCTCAGCTTCAGTTCGACGGGTTCTATGACCGAGAGGATACCAACGGGTGACCAAAGGTAAGCTTTGGCCGTTGTTTAAAAATATTTGAATAGAATTGGCAATGGCACGGCGCTCAGCATCGTAATAGGCTTCTGTAAAGCTGGTGTCTTCCATAACCACCATTTTTGCTCTTAAACTATGGATCCGTTCATCTTTAGCAGACTCATCAGAATAATCAATGGCCTCTAAATTACCTTTCAACAATGCCACAGCAACCATATATTCTAAGCAATGATCTCTGTCAGCAAAATTGTGCAAAGAACCAACTTTATGAATGATTTTAAGAGCTGGAGCCTGGCTATATAAAACAATTTTTTTGATATCGTTGTAGTGCTCTTTTACCCAAGGATGTAATTCCAAAGCACACTCTACGGCGGTTTGGCCATGAAACTCTGCGGGATAAGCCACTTTAAACAAAATATTGGGCATTACATAGGTGCCCAAAGGCCGTGGTAGATTTATCGGCAAACCGTCCCAGAAAGCATCAAAAAATCCCCATTGGACAGCTGATAAAGCCGTGTTATAACCCATTTCACCTTGCTTGACCAACCAGGCCAATTGCACAGCTCGCGAGGTTGCATCGGCGGCAGCCCAAGATTTTCGCGTGCCGGTATTGGGGGCATGTCGATAAACTCGCAAATTTGGGCCGTCAATCCAGGCATGTGATAAAGCCGCCATGGTTTGTTCTTTGCTCAGGCCGACAAAAGGTGCAATAGCCGCGATACTGGCCACCCTCACCAAAAAGACATGATCCCAGCCTCTTTTATTAAAAGAATGCTCTAGGCTCAAAATTCCTTGAATTTCATAGGCTTTTATCAGAGCGTGCAACACATGTTTTAAAGTAATCCCGGGTGCCCGTTGACCGCAATAATCTGCCGTGGCTAAAATTGCCCCCAGATTGTCTGAAGGATGACCCCATTCTACAGCCAGCCAGGTATCATTGAAATCAAACCAGCGAACACAGGTGGCAATATCAAAAGCGGCTTTGATGGGATCTAATTTAAAGCGGGTCCCGGGGACCCTAACCCCCTTGGGCACTTGCGTATCGGGTATATAGGGACCTAATAAGGCTGAGCAGCTTTTATCCAGGCTGCCTAACAGAGCGCAACCTAGGCTATCCAATAAGGCCCAGTAAGCGGTGCGTAAAACGCTTTCCTCGATCTCGGAACATTGGTGGGCATAAGTTGCAATCTCTTCAAATAGTTCGTCCACTGGATTATCCTGCATTATAAACCCTTTCCTTTGTTTCATTTTAGGCAAGCTTCTCTTCTAAGCAAGCTACCTTCTCCAGAAATTGGTAAATTCTTAACGATTAGTTAGATAAGATCGGAGCTGAGGCCCAATATACTCGGATTGGGGTCGTATTAAGCGATTATTGGCTCTTTGCTCTAGCACATGAGCAGACCAACCCGAAAGCCTCGAAAACACAAATAAAGGGGTAAAAAAGTTTTGGGCAATGCCTAAAAAGTGATAAACCAAGGCACTGTAAAAGTCTAAGTTGGGCAGCAAACCTTTTTCTAGACGCATCTGCTGCTCAATTTGTTCGGCCACTTGAAATAAATGCTGCTGTTCGGGGTTTTGAGCAAGACTTTTAGCAATTGGCTTAATTAAATGGGAACGCGGATCGCCTTTTTTGTAAACTCGATGGCCAAAACCCATAATTTTTTCTTTGTTGATTAGCTTTTGCTGTAAACCTTGGGAAAGATCCTCGACTGAGCTTAAAGCCAAAATTAACTCTATAGCCGCTTCATTGGCACCCCCATGCAAAGGGCCTCGTAAGGTACCAATGGCTGCGGTGATAGCAGAATAATAATCACTTTCAGTTGAAGTACAAACACGAGCTGCAAAAGTAGAGGCATTAAATTCATGTTCTGCATATAACAGGAAAGTCGTCGTCAAAGCTTTTTCAAATGCAACAGAGAAGGTTTTATTTTGTAATTTTAAAAAGTGAGCCGCTAAACTCTTTTCATGAGTGACAGTATTTATTCTTTCTTGACGATGATGAAAAGCATGCCAATAAGAAATAGCCGAACATAAACCGGTCATTAAGCGCGGAGCGACTTGTGCAGGACCGCAGTTGCCCTGCTCAGGCTCCAGATTGCCCAGTACTGAAGTGGCCGTTCTTAAGATATCCATGGGATGACAGTTGATAGGCAGCTTTTCTAATATTTCGATTAAAAGTGAAGGCAAAGCTTGGCCTTGCTGCATGCCTAACAAAAAAAGATTTAATTGTTCAGGTTGAGGAACTTCGCCGTACAACAGTAAATAGGCCGTTTCTTCAAAGCTACTGTGCAATACAAGTTCATGAATATCATAGCCCCGATAAGTTAAACCTTGATGGGTTTCATCGACCGAACAAATAGCTGTTTGGCCTACGACTATCCCTTCTAGTCCTGCTTTCGCTTCCATACGCCGACTCCTTCCATTGATCTCTTATAAAGAGTTGTTCACTTGATCATCCGCAGCTTTTAAGGTGGCCTCATAATCTGAGTAATGTAAAAATTTGTATAAATCTTCACGGGACTGCATCATCGACAAAATATTTTTTTGGCTACCTTCTTTTCGAATGCTTTGATAAACTTGTAAAGCTGCAGCATTCATCGCTCTAAAAGCACTCAATGGATACAGCGCCATCGCAACACCCACCTCGGCCATTTCTTGCACGGTATACAGGGGTGTTTTACCAAATTCAGTTAGATTGCCTAAAACAGGGACCCCAATAGCTGAGGTAAATGCTTGATATTCTTCTAAGCTCCCCAGTGCTTCGGCAAATATCATTTCAGCTCCAGCTGCCACATAAGCTTGAGCTCGTTTAATAGCGCTTTCTAAACCTTCAACAGCTAAGGCATCGGTTCTGGCCATAATAAAAAAATCAGCGCAGGTTTTGGCTTTGACTGCAGCAGCAATTTTTTGCTGCATCTCCACCGTAGTCACCAGTTGTTTGTTGCTTAACTGTCCACAGCGTTTAGGCCAAGTCTGATCTTCCAGATGCAGGCCGGCGGCTCCGGCAGCCGTTAAAGCTTGCACGGTTTTGGCCACATTCAAAATAGAACCAAAGCCCGTATCGGCATCCACCAAAACTGGCAGAGCAACCCTTGCCGTTATCGATTGCACCGTTGCAACCACATCGGCGAGAGTGATCAGACCTAAATCGGGTAAGCCTTGCACATTGGCAACAGCCGCACCAGAGACATACAAAGCTTTAAAACCGGCAGAATCTGCGAGTAGTGCTGCATAAGCATTGACAACGCCAACCACTTGCAAAGGTTGTTCTTGGGCTAAAGCCAAACGCCATGCCTGTCCTTTGGATTGCTCCACCTTTAAGGTACTCCTTACCCAGAAATCTTTTGTTTGCGATCCCGCCAATAAGACAAAACCAGAGGCGGTAACGACAAAACGATAAACGCTGTGGCTAGTAAAAGCCGATATTGGCTTTGATCGCCAGTTTTAAGCTGTAAAGGTGGTAAAAATACAATCACAAAACCAAAAATACAGGCCATCAGCCCAACGAGGGTTACCAACCAGATGCCAAATTTGCCGCCCGGCACCTTAAAAGACCGTTTAATATGGGGATGACTATAACGTAATTTGAGAGCAGATATAAATACCAGAATGTATTGCACCACTGTAAACTGAGCAGATAATGCAGTCAGCACCCAAAAGGCCGCACTGTGATCGTCCACTAGCAAAAATACCCCGGAAAGTAAGGTGCCAATCGTAGCCTGAAATATTAAAAGCGCAGTTGGGACTTGCTTTTTATTCACCCGTTTAAGCCAAGCAGGCAAAAAGCCATCTTGTGCCGTTACCAACAATCCTTTGGCAGGGCCCACTGTCCATGCATTGATACCCGCAAGAGAGCCTAATAATGCTAGAAACGCCAAAAATGGCACACCCCAATGGATATCAAAATTACCAAAAAATATCGCAAAAGCTTGCATCAGGCCCGAAGTTAAACTTAAACGTTCTTGAGGCACCACGGCTGCAATGGCCAAGGTGCCCACCAAAGACAGCACCAAAATCACAATAACAGCTAATAACAAAGCTTTTGGATAATCCTTTTGGGGATTGCGAGCTTCATTGATGTGAAAGACCGCAAGCTCAACGCCGGCCAAGCCCAATAAAATTCCGGAAAAAAGTGCCATATGGTTCCAGTTCCATTCAGGAAACAAAGCCTGATAAGAAACTTCAAATTGCAAAGGTTGGCCACTTAAAATCCACCATAGACCCAAGCCAATAATAAGACTCCCAGGAATCAAGGTGCCACAAATAACCCCAAGAGAGGTAATGGTCGACGAAAACTCAATGCCTAAAAAATTTAAAAAAGTCGCGCCCCAAAAAACACTCAACATGACAGCCAAACAAAACCATTTGCTTTCTTCCAATCCTATAAACCAGGGTTGTAAAACATGGGCCAGCATCGCTGCAGTAAACGCCAAAATGGCCGGAAACCAAGCAATACTTTCCATCCAGGCAGACCAGAGGGCAAAAAAACCAATCTTTTTGCCAAAGGCTTGTGATACCCAATTGTAGTTACCACCCGCTTGAGCCCAACCGGTAGCAAGCTCTGCAGTGACCAAGGCGATGGGGATAAAAAACACCAGGGCAGCAACCACCGAATAAGTAATAGAAGCCAACCCATATTCAGCAGCCAAAGGCAAATTACGCAAACTGATAATAGCTGCGACGGTTAACATCGCCAGAGCGAAAATGCCTAATTGTTTTTGCGGTTTCACAAAAGCTCCAGGGTTTTTTTAAGAGAAACTCAGGCTAGCATATGCGCCTGCTGACTGCCAATATTTTAGCCCAACAGCATGAGTCGTTTAAATGATTAAATCATCATGGAGAGCTCTGGGATTAAAACTCTAGCCTAAGACAAATACAAATTTCGGTATCACCAAGAACAGCATCACGCCCCCTATACCGGTTCGCCAGCTTAAAGGAAGCCTTTTTACCAAAAACTGATAATGGTATAAATATGGATTCCATGGGACAGTAGCAAGTCTCGCTCATTACACTTACACTAAAACAGAACGGCTGCAAAATCCCATTGGAATTTCGAGCTAAAATTAAATAACCTGATGAGCATGACCGCTGAGCTCAGCAACCATATTTTCAGCGGTATGGAGCGCAAGATATGATCCCGTCCAAATTTAACGGCAAAAAGTTTTCAAATGCCAAAGCTACTGCCGAACACGGTTGGAAAGAAGTCTGGAAATGGTTTTATCAAGGTAAGCGCCCTCAATGGCCTTCATGGGTTAACAACGACATTGCAGCCAAACCTTTGCAAAGAGTGCATGCCAAAGAAGAATTGCAAATTACTTATATCAATCATGCAACTGTATTGATTCAAACCGCTTCGATGAATATTTTAACCGATCCGGTTTATGCAAAACGTGTCGGCCCTTATCCTTGGCTGGGGATCAAAAGGAGACGGGCACCCGGTGTTGCTTTTGATGATTTACCAACGATAGACTGGGTTTTAATTAGCCATGATCATTACGACCATCTAGATATCCAAACTTTAAAAAAGCTTTATCAACGAGATAAGCCCGGCATCATTACCGGCCTTAAAGTAGAAAAACATCTGCCTTTTACCGAGATCATTTCTCTCGATTGGTGGCAAAGCCATATTTTAAGCCCTGAACTTAAAGTCACTTTCACCCCCAGCCAGCATTTTTCAGGTCGTTGGTTAAATGATCGCAATCAGTCTCTGTGGGGCAGCTTTGTCATTGAAGCACCAGGGGGACCTATTTACTTTGCTGGCGATACCGGCCTTGGCCCACATTTCTCCGAGATTAACCAACACTTTGGCCCGATGCGCGCCTCCCTGATCCCGATAGGCGCTTTTTTACCTCTCTGGTTTATGGGGCCGGTACATTTATCACCCGAAGATGCTTTAGAAGCACACCAAATTTTACAATCAAAATGGAGCTTAGCCATTCATTTTGAAGTATTTCCACTTGCAGATGATGCATTTGGCCAACCCCGCAGCCAATTACAAGCGGCACTCGGAAAATGCCAAAACCCCCAACTGTTTGAAATTCCTGAACCGGGCCAGCGTTATACGCTAGCTTAAAATTTAACGCAGCGATAGAACCTGCTGAGAAATCATCATAGCCCGCATGGCTTTGGTTTTTTAAGACTGGCGCCTATCTCTGGAAAAATTAAACTGTCATCGAGTTGTAACAAAGGGCCTTTAATTTCAGCAAAAGATGGCACCACAAAATCTGCGCCTGCCTCTTTAAGTTTCAGAGTTGCTTGTTTTTCATAATCATCAAGCTCTGTCGGTGATAATTTTGCAAGCTCTACCGCATCTAAGCCAACTATATTGCTCGTCCTCCAAGCACCAATCGTCACCATGCCGGCATTGACTCCAGCTCGTATGCTCGCGGGAGTATCGCCTACCACAATACAGGTTTCAGATCTTGCCTTTAAGCGTCGTGCTGCTTCTAGGTACAGATCAGGATGGGGCCTGGGTTTCAAAACATCAGAAGAAGAGACCAGGGCATCCAATTCAACATCCTGTCTTTTTAAGACTTGTTCTACAATTCGCATCATAGCGCCATCATCATCCGAGGTTAAACCCACTTTAACTTTATTGGCTCGTAATTCTTGCAATAAAGGGTAAACAGCTTCAATGAAAAGTGTTGATTCAGGTTTTTTTAAAAGCTCTATAAAGATCGTTGTGAAATCGCCATAGAGCTTATCATACAAATCAGTTTTAAGAAGATTAAACAAAACACCAAATTTTTCATGCTCTTTGGGAAATTGGATAGGATCTTGAAGCTTAACTTGGCTAACAACATCTATAATGCTATTTTTTTTATATTTTTCCGTATAAAGCCTATGAAGAATTTCTATTATACTGGTTGACGTGGGCAATTGCTGAAGAACCGCTGGAAGTTCAAGTAGACGCATCAAATGATCTTTTTTATCAAGTCCCATAAACTGTTTTATCTGTGGTTTAGTCACCTTGAGCTTATGTTGCCTAGCTTGAACCTCAAATACTTGTTCTGACATTGTACAACCACAGTCGCCAATCATTGCAGCAAAGTCAGTAATAACCGTTGTACCTTGAGCTTTTTTAAATGCCTGCACCCGGCTTGAAGGGGACTGCATATGAAATTTATGAGCAGAGAACGGCACTATTCTTTGAGCCCTTAGAGTGATGGACTCTATTATTGGCAAGAGTCTATCTGCGTAAGGGGTAAAAAATGACATGATGATCTATTCCTTTAAATCAGTGTAAAATGCTGCAAATCGACCTAGGATAACACAGTTTTTTAAAAAAATTTAGCCTATAGTCATTCCATTTAGATTTTATCTGGAGCATCCGGCGTAAGCCCCTTCGGGCTGACGTGGAAAATTGCTCCAGGCAATTTTTTATCTGGAGCATCCATGCTCCAGCCCCTTCGGGCTGACGTGGAAAATTGCTCCAGGCAATTTTTTATCTGGAGCATCCATGCTCCAGCCCCTTCGGGCTGACGTGGAAAATTGCTCCAGGCAATTTTTTAGGCGTTGTTAGCTGCAGGACTAGCCTGCTATCACTTATGATGACGGCTTAGCTGCGTCGGACTGGCAGTGCCAGTCCGCCTAGGACTTCGCAATCCTCATGACAAGCAACCGAGTCTCGCTAGCGCCTAGCCTAAAACCAAACTAAAAGGAGTATCCATCTTAAATTTCTTAACTGATAAATTTAAGAACACATCAACTCCAAAAGCGGACTTAAATTTCCTTGTTCTGCCGCTTGCAAAGCTTCATGATAGCGCTGGCGAATAACCAGCGGTTTTTCATTCAAAGTTTTGCCCCAATCAAACTGTTTTCTGGCAAGCTTATAATACAGCAAATCAGTCAACAGTCGGCCATGTCGACCATTACCATCAAAAAAAGCCTGTATCGCAACCAACCGATAATGCAATCTTGCCAACAGCTCTTCCAGCTCATAAGCTTTTTCTTCAAGCCAGCAATTACTGTCCTCCGATAATTTTGTCAATGCTTGGGCAATATCTGCCCAAGGCTCACCTCGTTGATTATCTTGTTGCCGCAATTTCCCCGCCCAGGTCCAGGTTTTATAAAACATTTTTTCATGTAGTTTTACTATAAAAGCAGGCGTTATAACGATCTTGGTTAGGCCTTTAAAACCCCAAAGCTTGGCTGCTAAAATATTTTCTTGTTGCCAGTTATTTAACTGGGCTCGACTGGTAATATGGCCTGGAATTAACGCCTTTATTTCATCAGCCTCTAAAGGCATATCCGCATCAGGATCTTCAAAATGCATAGACTCATCCCAAATTTTATAAGGTCTCTATAAGGTCTCAGGGAAGGGGGCCATCAATTCAAAGATAATACCTGAAAACGCTGCTCCACCAAACTTGAATATTTGTTTTTAAAATTTTGGCTTAAAAAACTAATCTGGATCAGTTCCTGCCATGCTGGCTGCAGTGTATTAAAAATTGCCACGCTTTCATCAATGACTTTTTTATTCAAGCCCAGTCGCAAGCCCCCATAATAATCGACCAAATCCCTTTTCGAAAGATTGCGTTTTTTGCCATTTAAAGGCAAAGCTATTTCTTCAGGATCATTACCCATGACAAGACTGGTATTCAAGAAGTCATAAGCGGGTGCAAGCTCTACTTTGTCATCACGGGAAATCAATGAGAAATTTTTAAGGTGCATATCTTCATTACCCACCAAATAATTAAACAATACCCGCAGAAAAAGTTGCTTTTTTTCTAAAATTGGGAAACTGCAATATTTTTCAATGAGATAAATAAGTTTTTCCATCGAGAAATGATACTTGGTATCCCGGGAAAGCCCCGAAAGCTGGGCAAAATCTTCGAGGCTATATTTTTGATGGCCGGTAGTTCTATCAAAGCGCTTAATAAAATAAGTCAGGCTTTTATCTTGGCCAAAAACAAGCCCATGCAGCGGCACTTCGATCCCCGCCAGTGCAGCAAGACGCATGGTTAAATCTTCGTTTTCAGGCAATTCTCGGTAAAGAACACTTGGCGGCTTTAAAATATAAGTGCCACCGAGATCACAAATTTGAAATATTTGTTTTGGTATATTTAAAATAGCACTGAGCTTAAATTGCACCCCCTGAATGGATAATTTGCTGGCCCGCCTTAAGGCTTCTTGTCTTTGATCTTCAGCGGTCAAGGGTAAGTCTTGCAACGCAGTCAATTTTTTTGAAAGCCGAGATAGACCCTTGGGAGAATAATGCTGGCCCTCGGCAAGCAGTTCATAAGACAAAGGACAACGCAGACCAGCAACCCAGCTCATTCCACAGTAGCCTTGCTGATGGTCACAGCGCCTACCAAATCTTCACCAACGGTGAGCAGCTGGCCAAAATAATCTTTTTTATCTAATTTTGCTTGTCGCAATAAAGCGTCCAGCTGGGGCCCTTCTGGCAATAAACCTTCAAAAAATGGCGGAAATTCTTTGAATTGATAGCTTTGATGGGCAATGGGCAGGGTTAAAGAAATCGGTGGCCCTTGATAACCAGTTAGGTATTCTATTACATAGCCACCGGCCTCTTGCTCAATCAAGCAACCGGCTAGTTTCCCATGGACAAATATGTTAGCTTGACGCATGCTTTTCTGCCTCATAGTGATGCATCAAGGGACTCTGACAAACCAAGCTGATATTTAACACAGCTAATACTTTCGTTAAGGTATTTAACCTGATAGTCTTTTTGCCATGCTCGATATCAAAAATGGCTGTTTTGCCAACACCGGCTAAGCTTGCCAGCTCATAGCGATTTAAGCCTGCTTTCTTGCGATGATAAGCCACAATTGCAGCAATTTCCTCAAATAATTCAAGCCTAGTCATTTTAACCCCCGTTTAATACCGCTATGGCGGTAATAAAGCCCTATATAGGCTAGCTTAGCTTATAAGTTTTGAAAAAGATAGGATTTTTGCTGCCATGACAGTAAATATTGTCAATTTATAGGCTTAGACAGTCTATAACCAGTAAACTGGGGCTATTTACTGGCTTGGCAGTAAATAGATGCAATTGTTTCAGAAGCTGCCAGGGATAAAAATATGGCAGCCTATCATAGGTTCTCGGCTTTGATTTAAAATAATGGAAATAACATGGAAATCCTAAAGGCCATTGCTCCCAAACGCGATAACTATTTTAAATGCCACTTTGAAAATATATCGCTGCGCAATTTAAAACGCGCCGAGCTTCTATGGGAGCACTGTATTTTTATCAATGTAGAATTTAACAGCTGCTCTTTAACTGAGTTAAAGGCCTATCACTGTACTTTTTTAGATTGTCGATTTTACCAGGCAAATCTTGAAAATGCTGAATTTAAAGAATGCAATTTTTATAATAAAGATAAAATTACCGGTTGCAATTTCGAGCTTGCCAACCTCAAACATATTGTTTTTGAAAAATCCAATCTATCGTTTTCAAGCTTTAAACGAGCAGATCTCTATGATTGCAAAATTCAAAACTGCCATGCCAGAGCTGCAGACTTATCGCTGGCAACCTTTAACCAGCGGGTTTCTCATAAAATCACTTTATTCAGCGCTGAAATTTCTGACTCCAATTTTTCTGATGCCAATATCAGTTTTGTTAATTTATCTGGCTGTCATTTGGCAGGCAGCAATTTTAGCAATGTGGATTTTAGCTCTTCCAATATCAGTGCGGCTGATTTATGCCATGCAATCCTGGTGAATTGTGACTGGCAGCTTGCGGATTTAACAGGGGTTGATTTAAGATTTGCGGTGATCCAAGGCCTGAACCTAAGGCAAAACGATTTAACAGGGGCACAAATCCATGTAGATCAACAACACATTCTTTTAGAAGAAATGGGGCTGATTGTTTTACCACTGGATTAATTTTTTTTAATAAATTCTGGCACCAAAGGCTGGTGCCGTGCTTTTTTCCGGTTGATTTCTTCAGCTGTTTTTTCAATTAATAAAAATCTTTCTGAAGAGCCCGGATGACTCACCATCACATGGTTATGGATATTATCCGGGAATTTCAAAGCCATCCTGCGCCAAAAATAAGCGGCATTGTTGACTGAAAAACCTGCACGAGCCATAATATAAAGCCCTATATAATCCGCTTCAAACTCAAACTCTTGCGTGTAGGCATTGCTACCCAGCTGAGCAAAAACCCCTTGCGTATCGACACCACCGGCTACAGCTGCCAAATCAAATATCAAACCAAATAAAGCATTTTTTTGTTTTGAAGTGATGTGGTTCATAATATTGTGCGCAATTTCATGAGCCAAAATTAATGCGAGTTCTTCGCGTTTTTGAGCAAAACTCAACATACCACCGGTAATATAAATTTTGTCGCCATCGCTATAGGCATTGATATCCAGATCGTTTTCAAGGGTTATCAAAGGATAATTGCAATCGCCCTTGGGGCAGACTGCCTGAGCGGCATAGATCAAAGGGCTGTAAATAGCCGGCAGCTTTCTTTTGGCAACTTTTATGCTGATTTTTTGTTGATCCCTGATTGCCGGCTTGCGCGGGTTATCGCTTTTTAAAGGCAGCGCCCAACCCGTTGTTTGAACAACTGCCAAAAATAATACCAAAAAGCCAAAACTTAATTTTTGGCTTTTTTTAATGATGACTAGATGTAAGATAAAATTGCACAAACTAGAAACTAGAAACTTAATGCCTTATCAATCACTATCACTGGCATCTTCAGGAACCATCGCTTTTCTTTTCAAAATTTCTTGTTGATGATTTGCCTCACGAGCAACCTCCTCCCTACTCATAGCTGGCCGCTTAGTAACTGGAGCGGCACAGGCGAGCAACTGAGATATCATCGCTACACTGAGTACTGCGACAGCAAACTTTTTGACGGATTTTAAATAAACCATTTTTTTCATTACCCCGGTATTTCCTATAATCCACTTTACAATAACAGAATTTTTTCTCTATATCGACCGTTCTGGATCATGCCTCAAAACTAGCCTTCCGTATCAACGTCCAAGCCTAGAGCCTTGTGTCGTGTCCCAATCAACGGCGACCTTTAGCCTGGGTTTGAATATAAAGAGGCTGAGCCCGGATCAACCGTTCCGAAGTCACTGGATCCCAAACTTGGGTAGAAAAATTGGCGCGGCGCCCTTCTACCCAATACAGCAAAAACCAAGCACTACTGGCTAGCACACCAGCCAATAAGAAAAATTGAGTCCATTCTAAAGATACGGCAAGGCCACCTGCGGCAACCGATAACAAGGTACGAGCCAATGAGGAATAAGAAGATAAAATCGCCAATTGGGTACTGCGATATTCAACCCCTGTTCGTTCTGAAAAATACGCCAACAGGCCCGTAGCACACATGCCGCTGACTGTATTTTTTATGGCCATGACCAGGTGGAACAACCATTGTTCGCCACCTATCATACTTTGCACAGCAAATGCCAAACAAGCGGCGATTTGAGCTAAAATGCCCAAAGCCAAGCAAACAGTGACGCCCCAGCGGCGCAAGCAATGTCCAGCAAGCAAGCTACCGGTACCCATAAAAATTAAGCCAAACAGCAGGGTTGCTAAGGCAATTTCTTGTTTATTAAAACCTTGATCATAAAAGAAAGGGTTGGTCATTAAATTTAAAAAGCTATCAGCGATTTTAAAGCAAGTAATAAAAGCTAATATCTTCCAGGTATAAGCTTTTTTGAGAATAAAGATTAATGGAGTGGCGACTAAATTTTTAAGCTGGGCAAGGCCTGCGAGGCGCACCCCTTCTTTTTTACAAAAAAGCAGAGCCCGACTTTTTAAATATTCCGGCGGTGGCTCTTTGATGCACAATACGGTTAGCATACCCGTGCCCACACAAAGTGCCATCAGACCATGAACATAGGACCAGTGCCAATAATGAGAAATGTATAAAGCCCCCCCCCCTGAAGCCAACATACCGATACGATAACCCAACACATTCATGACGGCAGCTGCATGACGAAACTCACCTTGGGTGCTTTCAACTCGATAAATATCTATCAATAAATCTTGATTGGCAGAAGAAAAAGCGATTAACAAACCGATGATCCCTGCAAAATATGGATGTTCTGGCAAAGATATGCAGCCAAGAATCATGATAAAAATTGCCAGACTGCCCTGTGAAGCAAACAGCCAGCTGCGTCTTTGGCCGAGTTTTTTTAAAAATGGGATCTGCCAAACATCTAAAAAACTGGCCCAGATAAATTTGAAGGAATAAGGTAGAGTTACTAAAGTTGCATAACCGAGCAGCTCTAAACTTGCACCCAACTCAAGCAAACGAAAATGCAAGGTGGAAACCAAGAGTAAAAAAGGGATGCCACTGGCAAAACCTAAAAAAAACAGGGCCTTGACCTCAGATCTTCGGTAGATGGCAAATTCGGCCATGAGGCGATGAGGCCTTAAATCAATAATGGTTATATCCCCCTCAATGAACAACTGTGTTTTAGCGCAGCCTATTGGCCTGCAGCAACTGTTCCACAATCTTGAGCCTAAAAGCAAAGTCTGCAAGCTCTGTGCCTGCAGAAAGTGTCTTTCACTGGGCATTATAACCACAAATAAGCAAAAACCCACTATAAGTAGGCTTAGATTATTAAAAAATTCAAAATTGCTTGATATTAGTGAGCTAGACGCTGTAATTGAACTATAGCATGCTCTAAATCAATGGTTAAACCCATAATTTCAGCTTTCTTTATTGCTAATTCTGTCTTTTTGATAGCCAGTTCTCTGTGCAGCTCAGCTAATTTTTTTTCTAAACAGTGAAGTTCTTCAGCCAAAGCATCCGCTTTGGGCGCTTTTATCCCAAGGACCAAGGCAATATTGGAATTTTCTTTGAAAAGAGCGAGGGGGTTATTTAAGGACTTTTCTACTTGACTCATATTTTTTTCCTCATTATCTAGGCTGATGTTTTTAGGTCTTATCTTAATTTGATAAGTGTACACTTATCAAATCAGCCTTGCAAGCGTTAAGGCAGGTTGTGAGCATTGATAAATAACCTCTGATAGAATAAAGCTTAAAACAACCATGAGATATCCACCTCCCATGAAAGATTATACTTTGCCTATTGATTTTACTTTGCCTATTCTGAGTACCTGTATTGTATTTGGCTGCAACCTGATTATTGGCATGGTGCTTTATGGGTTTTTCTGGCTGGCCAGTATTCTGGCTCAATCTTTAGTTAATAAACTTACAAAACGCTTAATTGCAGAAAAACAAGCTATTGCTTTGCTGCTATCCAACCTTGTTAAAATCAGTATTCATGTTTTAGGGCTGATCACTGCCCTAGGTTCCATGGGGGTCAATGTCAGCGCTTTAGTTGCAGGCTTAGGTCTATCGGGCTTTGCCTTAAGTTTTGCTCTGAAAGATGCCTTATCTAATGTGCTGGCAGGCCTGATGATTTTGATTTACCAACCTTTCCGCATTAATCAATATATTGAAATCAAGGGTTTATCGGGACGGGTCAAAAAAATTGATTTGCGCTACACGACTCTAGAAAATAATGAGAAAAAAATTTTAGTCCCCAATGCCAGTATTCTGATAGAGCCAGTCATTGTTTCCAATATGCCTCTGCCCGCTCCACAGAGTACAGATTGATCTCAGGCCTCTTTTAATCATACAACTGCTCGCATCCGTCATTTCAGGGCTTATCATGCACTCACCCATGCGCATAGAATAGGCAACTCGCATCATAAATCCTATAGCCCCCTATGGGCGTCTCCCAGGGCAATCCTGCTATGTTATCCTGATGTTTTATGACTCGCGCCATCCCTGGCACTCGCCCTTCTGGCGCAGGAGCCTGCGTCGAAAACATCGATCCTGGGGTTTTGTGATATGATTGTGCCCCATTGGGGGGGATTTTGTATGTCATCGCTTGTTGAAAAAAAATTACTACATTATACCGGTAAAGCTATCAGCGATTTTAAAATGATTCAGAAGGGTGACCGGGTGATGGTTTGTCTTTCTGGCGGCAAAGATTCTTTTACCCTGCTTTTTATGTTGGATTTACTGCGCAAACGCAGTAAGCATAAATTTGAATTAGCCGCCTTCACCCTCGACCAAGCCCAGCCCGGCTGGAACGACACGGCTTTGAGAGCCTATTTAGATGACTCCAAAATCCCCTATGAAATTATGCGCCAAGATACTTATACGATTGTTAAATCAAAGATCCCCGTTGGTGCGACTTATTGCGCTCTTTGCTCACGCTTAAGACGCGGCATTATTTATAGTCACGCAGAAGCCCAAGGATTTACCAAAGTCGCCCTAGGTCATCATCGAGATGACATGATTCGTACCCTTTTAATGTCCCTTTTCTATAATGGCGAAATCCGCTCTATGCCGCCAAAACTCTTGAGCGACAATAAAAAACACATCTTGATCCGCCCTCTTGCCTATTGCCAAGAAAAAGACATTATTAAATATTCCGAAGAGCGCAAATTCCCTATTATTCCATGCAATCTCTGCGGTTCTCAAGAAAATCTCTCCCGGGTTAAAGTAAAAAAATTAATTGACCAACTTGCTTTAGAAAATCCCAAAATTCCCAGCAACATGCTGCATGCTTTAAAAAGCATTAAACCCAGTCAGTTGATGGATGCGAGCTTATGGAATTTCAGGGATTTAGAATTAGGCCTTGTTAAACCGATCACAGAGGCTGCAGTTGACATGAATGCGGACTTGGATCTCGCTGAAGCTTTCATTTAAATAAAAGATTGCTGGAACTTTAATTGCAGATTTAGACCGAGATCTACCCCTCCCATTAAGATTTCAGAACTTGCAATGGGCCATATAGTCATTCCATTTTGATTTTATCTGGAGCATCCATGCTCCAGCCCCTTTGGGCTGACGTGGAAAATTGCTCCAGGCAATTTTTTAGGCGTTGTTGAGCACTCATCATGCTTTCAATATGAAGGCTAACCTCA
>Ga0302233_10000503_pt1 | contig 32141 bp, 29 predicted proteins | sample II_Palsa_N3_1_FD_193516 | JGI IMG/M metagenome (GOLD analysis project Ga0302233, IMG submission 193516) | Peat permafrost microbial communities from Stordalen Mire near Abisko, Sweden - II_Palsa_N3_1 | ecosystem: Environmental > Terrestrial > Soil > Palsa > Peat permafrost | place: Sweden... | reverse complement strand
CGCCGTGCTACTGCAAACCGCTCTGATGGCGGGAACGATAGTGGCGTCGGGGTGTATGACGGTGGGTCCCAATTACAGAGCGCCAACGCTTGATTTGAAGTTCATCGGTCACGTGCAAAATGCGCCCGACATTGCTTCACTCGATACGTGGTGGAAGAGCTTCAACGATCCTGAATTGAATCGCATCGTCGCGCGCGCGCGCGACGATAACCTCGATCTGGCGGCGGCCATAGCGCGTGTGACCCAGTCGCACGCTGCGGCTCAGGCCGCGGGTGCAAAGCGGTTGCCTTCCGGTGAATTGGGTGTGCAGGTTGATGCCGAACACCAATCGCTGCGCAGTCCCATCGGAGAGCTCGCCAGCCAGCAGCCTGGTTACAACCGCGACGAGAATCTCTATGACGAAGGAATCGGCGCGAGTTGGGAAGCAGATCTGTTCGGGGGCCTGCACAGAGGCGAGCAAGCTGCCAACGCCGAAGCGCAAGCCGCGGAAGCCATGCATGCGGGAACACGCGTCACGGTGACGGCCGATGCCGTGGATGCATATATGCAAATCCGCGGAAACCAGGAACGTTTGCGGTTGGCGCAGCAACAGATCGATGTCGATACCCATCTGTTGTCGCTGATCCAGCAGCGCAATCAATTTGGCGCATCGTCGGATCGGGAAGTGGACCGTGCCCAAGCGCTGGTAGAGCAGGCCAAAGCCACGGTGCCTCCGCTCGAGATCGCGTTACAGGCGCAATTGAACCGGCTGGATGTCTTGATGGGTGCTCAGCCGGGCACGTATGCATCGGAGTTGAGCACACCGACACCGATCCCCGTGCTGCCCTTCATCAACATGAGCATCGAGCCGCAACAACTGTTGCGGCATCGACCGGATATTATGGCCGCCGAACGTCACCTAGCCGCATCGAATGCCCGGATCGGCATGGCGATATCGGACTACTACCCGCATGTATCGTTGGGAGCACTTCTCGGTTTTGAAGGTTTAGGATCGGACGATCTCATTTCTGCCGCATCGTTTCAGCCGCAGCTGATCGCCGGCTTGCGTTGGCGATTGTTCGATTTTGGGCGCGTAGATGCCGAGGTCCAGCAAGCCAAAGGCGCCTATGCCGAAGCCCTTGCGCTCTACCGGCAGTCCGCGCTGCGCGCGACCGAAGAAATTGAAGATGCGTTGACCTCGCAAGGCCAATACGCGAAACAATCCGATGAGCTGGACGCTGAAGTAGCGTCTCTGCGCCTCGCCAACACCTCGTCGGAACGCTCCTATCAGGTCGGTTCCATTTCACTCACGGACGTGTTGGATACCGAGCAGCAATTACTCGCTGCGCAAGATAACGCTGTGAGCGTGCGGATCAGTGCATTGCGCTCAGGCATCTTTTTCTACAGGGCGATGGGTGGAGGTGGATAACGTCCTAGTCCAGGACATGACGTCCTTGATGTTCAATAAATCGGTCGCTCAAGAGGAAATTTCCATGACCAACTCAACGTTGCTTGTTCCGACAGAATGCGCCTTGTTGTTGATTGATCAACAAGCCGGCTTAGCCTTTGCAGTGGGTTCCTCGGATCGCCAGGTATTGCTGGATAACAGTATCGCCGTCGCACGTACAGCCGATGTGTTCAAGGTACCGACCGTGGCTTTCACATCCGCAAGCAAGGTGTATAGCGGACCGATGATGCCCGCCCTCCAAAATGCCATCCCGCACATCAAGTCGATCGAACGTCGCAGCATGAACGCGTGGGAGGATGTGGCGTCCAGGCAAGCTGTAATTGATACAGGGCGAAAGCGGCTACTGATTTCGGGGTTGCTTACGGAAGCATGTGTGTCGTTCTGTGCACTGTCTGCCAAGGCCGAGGGATTCGACGTTTGGGTCGTTGCGGACTCCTGCGCCGGGTTGACGCCGGCCAGCCACGAAATGGCATTGCGACGCTTGGAGGCGGCGGGGATTACGCTGACATCGTGGATCCAAGTCCTCTTGGAATTCCAACGCGATTGGACGCGTCGCGAAACTTACGAAGGCGCGCGGGCCATTGTTGAGTCACACGGTGGCGGCTATGGTATTGGCCTTGCCTATTCTCGCGACATGATTCATCCGACGTGATCGCATGAGCGAACCGTCCGGCCACGCTGTCCCCCTCCCTGCGCAAGACACGCGACACCCGTTGTCGCTGTCAGACGCCAAGATGTTGCTGTTTGGATTGGGACTGGCCACCGCCGTGGAGTTCTACACCTTCGACGGCGTGAACTTGGTGTTGCCAGACATGGCCGGATCATTCGGTATTTCGAATGACCAAGCTACCTGGATTCTAACGACCTACAGTTCGGCGATGTTCTTCGGTGTGCCATTGTCCGTCTGGCTGGCGGCACACCTGAGGCATCGCCGTTACATTATTGGATCGGTCGTACTGTTTGCGATCGCTTCCATAGGGAGTTCGCTGAGCCCGACGTTCGAGATCCTACTGTTCTGGCGCGCCATTGAGGGCTTTGCGGGCTCGGGACTGACGATGTGGTGGCGAGCCAGCATTTACATGCTGGTGGATCGCAAAGATCGAAGCGTGTCGCTGATGCGTGTATCGGTGATGCTGTATCTGGCAACCACGGTGGGGCTGCTATACAGCGGGTTCATCACCGACAACTTCACCTGGCGATTGATCTTCGTCCCGAATGTGCTCTTTGCGATTGCGGCGATCATCGTGCTGCGTCGCCACTACCCCGACATTCCCCCGTCGTCGGACTCACGCATGGCGAATGTCGACAAGGTGGGCATCAGCCTCATCGGTATTGCGGTGGTGTCGTTGCAGGTCATGCTGAGCCGCGGGGAGATCGATGGCTGGTTCGAATCGCCCAATATCCACGGACTAGCCTGGGTTTTCGTGTTAGCGCTCTCGCTATTCATTGGGTGGCAAGCCAGTCCACGCAACCGCTATCCGCTGTTGCAGTTGCGCCTCATTCGAACCCGACCGGTGCTTTCATCCGTGTTCTTGGGTGTCTGTGCGGGAACCATCCTGTCGGGAAGCTTATATGCGCTGCCTGAGTATCTTCGCGGGGTTGACCCCAACCGCCTGAGTGCCACCGATACAGGGCGCCTCATCTGCGTCTATTCACTGACCGCCGCGGCGATTCGTCCGTTCGTGGTGAAGGGTATAGCCAAGTTTGGGCAGCGAAAAACGATTGCGTTTGCTTTCACCATGTTGGTGTTGTCTATGCTGATCTTTGCGCGACTAATGACGACGGGCACGCCAGAAATTTACTACGCGCTCCCCTTGGCGCTGTATGCCTTTTGCTTGGGGCCCATGTTATCCAGCATCGGTAGCGGCACCGTCGGCAAGGTCGAAGCAGAAAGTCAGTTGGATGCAGTGTCCCTCTACATGACGTTTCGTCAGTTGGGCACGTCATTGGGTGTGACGCTGGCCTCGATTGTGCTGCACCAGCGTGAAACGCTCCATTCGTCGCGCCTCTTCGAACACCTTCATGCCACGCGTGGAGCGCTGGTTGCGTGGATGGGTACCGTGGCGGAACAGTTTGTGGGGCGAGCAGGGTCATCACCGATTGATGCAAGGCACATGGCTTTGAGGTTGCTGGGTGAAGCCGGCACCACGCAAGCGTCTACACTCGCCTATGCCGACGTGTTCTATTTCATGGCCGCCATTGGGGTGGTTGCGCTTTGCGTGGTGCCATTGATGCCACCCTCTCCGGTAATGAAGAAATGAGTGAACAAGCGAATCCCCCCGCAGGCAGTCCCGAGGCCCCCCCTTTACCGGCGCCGAAGTATGACGCGTTTACCAAACGTCATGCCATCATCGTGCTGGCAGTGGTGCTGTTGATCGTGGCATTTTGCCTCTACTTTCCCCGCCTATTCGTCGTCCCCACGGACGATGCCTACGTCGAAGCCGATACAGTGACCGTGGTCCCCAAGGTTCCTGCCTACGTGGTCGCTTTGCATGTCAGCGATAACACCGCCTTCTCCAAGGGTCAGTTGCTCATCGAGTTGGATCCACGTGATTACCAGGTCGCTGTAAACAATGCCGTGGCGGATGTTGCATCGGCCAAAGCCTTCAGGTTGAGTCTAATCGCGCAAATCGATGAACAGGAGCATCAGGTCGTCGCCGTGGGGGCCGCGTTGGATGGCGATCATGCGACGTTGACGTTCGCCAACCAGCAGCTAGTGCGTTATCGCGCCTTGTCACAGAGCGGTTCTGATACGAAGGAACGACTGCAATCGGCCACCTCTGGCGTCGGACAGCGGCGTGCTGCGGTAGAGCACGACACAGCGGCGCTGGCTGCCACCAAAGCACACGTCACGGTGCTCGAAAGTCAGGTGGTTCAAGCCGACGCTTCGATCGCCGCCAAGCAAGCGGTGCTGGATCAGGCGCGGCTCAATCTCTCTTACACGCGCATCTACGCCACGATGGATGGCACGGTAGCCAATCGAAGTGTGCAAACGGGCAACTACGTGCAGCCCGGGCAAAGTCTCTTTTCGGCGGTGCCGAGAGAAGTCTTTGTTATTGCCAACATCAAAGAAACGCAACTGGGTCGGATACGTCCCGGGCAGGATGCCGTAGTTCGCGTCGATGCGCTTCCAGGCTTGGTATTCCATGGCCACGTCGACAGCATCCAACGCGGCACGGGTTCAAATTTCGCGCTGCTGCCTCCTGAGAACGCTACCGGCAACTTTGTCAAAGTGGTTCAACGCGTGCCCGTCAAGATCGTGCTCAGTCCTACCCGCGACACGGCCGCTTTATCGCCTGGCATGTCGGTGACTGCTCGAGTGGTCGTTCACAAGCCGCCATATGGGCTCGAATCGCTCGTCAACTGACAGCATCCTTCCACGGAGTCGGAGACACGACGGTCAATTTAATTTGAATTGGTTCGTGCGTGAGATCTAACCCTCTTTGCTACGAAAAATGGGGTATGCAACTTTGGCTAAACTTCATTTCATCGCGCTCGCAACATGCATGTCATGACATCTAGATGTGGCAGCAGCTGCCGCATGGCGTCATCGATACACAACAAAAAGCAATTGCCCTCGACATTGCCGTAACATGGCGACATGCAGTGCTGCTTCTCTGACCATGACGATCCGTAGTCCCCTCATGTTCGAACGGTTTGGAGCGCCAATGTCGTGTTGTGCCATAAGCAAGATATGGCTCGATCGTTCTGTGGATGGCTGCTGGCGGCCAGCATCTTTCTCTTGTCATGTCAGGCCCAGGCCGAGTCGCGTCCTTGGACGCTCGATCGTTACCAGCATGTCGCATGGACCGGCAAAAGCGGTGCACCCACAGGGGTGACCTCGTTAGCGCAAACGTCGGATGGTTACTTGTGGATTGGTGCTAATGATGGTCTATACCACTTTGACGGCTCTCGTTTCTCTCGCTTTGACGAGCCATCCCCATCGAAGCGCTCTATCTTCGGCTTGTTTGCCAGTTCAGATGGCGGTCTGTGGATAAGCTACGAATCCGGTGGTGTAGGTTCTCTTAAAGACGGTCATATCGTTTACTACGATTCAAAAGCCGGGCTTCCCCGAGGCACCATGGAGGGATTTACCGAGGATAATCATGGCGCGATTTGGGCTTATGGCGCCGAATACCTATACACCCTAGTCGGAGGGCACTGGAAAAGTATTGGTGGCGATTCTGGACTCAAAGATGGCGCTGCAACTTTCTTATTCATTGCACGTGACGGTGCTTTTTGGGTTGGCACAGTTGAAGAGTTATTTTACCGCGCCCCGAATTCCAAGGAATTTGTACCCCTGGAACACGGGGGGTACGTAAGTCGCATTGTACAAGCCCCCGATGGCAGCATATGGGTCGCGCATTTGCGCGGAGCCATTGAACGTTGGACGACCAACAGCTCGGCATTGGCGGACTTTGGATCAATGGTTTAGGCGACGGCATACGCCACATTACATCCAGTGCGATCAATCGAACCGCTGATCTGTCCGTGTTGAACGCAAAAATTGAGCCGTTTAATAAATCCAACGGACTCAGTGGAGACTACGTGTGGCCACTGCTTATCGATCAAGAAGGCAACATCTGGTTCGGTACCGGCGCTGGCGTGGATCGATTCAGTCGGAGCAATTTTACGCCAGCCCCTTTTCCAGCAGGCACTCACGATTTTGCATTGGCTGCAGGAGCAGATGGGTCGGTCTGGACAGGAAGTTCCTCAAAACCGGTCATGGAACTCAAAGACTCGCAGATCAAAACGTTTGATATCCCTCCTTACACGCTTACGGCATACGCCGATCGCGCCGGAACGGTCTATATCGGCGGACAAAGCGGCATCTGGAAGGTGAGCACAGCGGGTGCCGCGCACGTGGCAAGTCGCCCCAACGTGAGCGTGGAACCGTATGGGCTTGTCGTGGCGATGACAAAAGACATACACGACACGTTATGGGTCTCAGTCGGCGGCCATTCCGGGGCGGGACTATATACATGGACGAATGGTCAGTGGAATAAACCGTCTATCAGCGGTACTCCGCGCGCTGATTTTACGGACGATGAAGGACGGGTATGGCTGGGCTACAGGGACAATCGGATCGTCGTGGTTGGTGATAACGTCAGCACGTTGGGCTCCAATCAAGGCGTGGCGATCGGCGATACCAAAGCCTTTCAACAGGACGGTCATCGCTTATGGATAGGTGGCAGCGACGGACTGGGTTACATAGATGGTCTGCGTTTGAAGATGGTGAGCCTCGCCGATGGCGGCTCCCTGAAAAACGTCACGGGTATCGTATTTTCCGGCCAGGACGACTTGTGGGTTCACACACTGGACGGTGTCTTTCAGCTGGCAGCGAAAGACGTGCGTCAAGCCGAAATGAATTCGTCGTACCCGATGACTTTTAGAAAGTTCGGCATGTTGGATGGACTACCTGGCGCCCCCGCATTGGAATTCCCGCTGCCGTCAGTCGTTAAAAGTACCGATGGAAGGCTCTGGTTTGCGACCAGTAACGGGGTCGTATGGCTCGATCCTGCCCAACTGGTCTCGAATTCCATGCCACCCCATGTCGTAATCGACTTCATAGAGGTAGATGGAAAAACCTATGCGCCACGTGCCGGACTGACATTGCCCGCGCATACAAAGAATCTTCAGGTCACTTTTTCCGTACTTAGCTTGACTATGCCGGAACGTGTAGACGCAAAAATTCGCATGCGTGGTCTGAACAACGATTGGCGTGATGTGGGTCTGCAACGCGACATAAGCTATTCAAACCTTGGACCCGGGAGCTATCGCTTTGATGTCATAGGGGCCAACGAAGATGGCGTCTGGAACAACGTAGGCGAAAGCGTCGAATTCAGCATTAGGCCCGCGTTTTATCAGACCCTTTGGTTTGAAGTGCTCTGTTCATGCCTCGTGATACTCGCTCTTTGGCAAGCTTTAGCATTTCGTGTCCGTCAGGTTAATCGTCGGCTGCGCGTTCGTCTGGAAGCACGGCATGCCGAGAGGGAACGAATCGCACGTGATTTGCATGACACGTTGCTGCAGAGTTTTCCGGGTTTGTTGGTGAAAATGCAGGCAGGTATAAACCGCCTTCCACTTTCGGAAGGCGCAGCCGAGCTGCAATTCCTAAATCAAACACTCGATCAGGCGCAGGACATCATTGTGGAAAGTAGGGAGCAGGTATCCCGGTTGCGTTCCGAAGAATATAGCAACCTTCCTGAGGTTCTATCCGTGTTTGCCAAAGAACATGCACGCAGCTTGAAGATGACGTTGAACGTATCGGTTGATGGTCGCGAGCGAAATCTCAAGAAAGAGGTCTTTGAAGAGGCCTCGTTCATCATGAAGGAAGCGATGGGCAACGCCTATGAGCATTCTGGCGGGAATGAGCTGAACGTTCGTTTGGACTATCGCCCCGATACACTGCTTCTGGAAGTGCGCGATAATGGCAACGGCATCGATCTGGCCATTCTGGATGCGGGTGAAAAGCCGGGGCACTGGGGCATGATGGGTATGCGAGAGCGCGCCAAACAGATGTCGGCAAAGTTCTCCATCAAGTCGCAACCAGGTGAAGGAACTAGCGTTACGCTCTGCATTCCAGGACGCATCGCCTATGCTTTACCGACGAGGACGGGCCTTTTTTTCTGGTCCAAAAAGCACCAGTAATGCGTAAATAGGCAGCGCAGCCAAATGAGGCCGCCATCGGTGCCGCAGGCTAAACTCGATGCCGTGGCGCGGCGATTGAATGAGCGACCCAGGCAAACGCTTAACTTCGAGACACCAGTTCGAACGTTTCCAGCAATCTGTTGCATCGACCGGCTGAAATCGCAGCCCAAAGCAGACATGCAGCTCCGCTTTTGCCTGTAGGGTGGGGCGATTAGGGCAGGTTATCGAGGGTCGCTTGTCGACCCGTTGCAGGCGGTCACGAGCGGCCGCTTTTGGGAAGCCCTGTCTTCAGCTGCGGGTGCTAACACCGTGCTGGATTGAGTTGGTCACCCTTGCCGGTTGGTGCTCAGACGGCACCTTCGATCCAGGAGGAGAAGCCTGACGAGGGGCATCTCCGGGCCTGCCGTCAAAGCGGGCTCGTGCGGCGTGAATGTCGCCATAGTGACGATCCGCCCAATCGATGAGGGCCGCCATCGGGTCCAGCAGCGATAGGCCCAGTGGGGCCAGACGATATTCGACGCTCGGCGGCTTGGTCGGAAAGACATGGCGGGTGATCAGTCCATCGCGCTCCAGATCGCGCAAGGTCTGGGTGAGCATGCGCTTGGAAATGTCATGGACGGCGCGGTGAAGCTCGCTGAAGCGATGCGGTCGCATCGCGAGAGCCATGATCATGAGCATGCTCCATTTGTCGCCGATGCGGTCGAGCACATCGCGCACCGGGCAGTGCACGGATTGGGACTCGCCCATGGGATATCGGCTGAATCTTTCGATGGAGCTCAATGCGTTGCTCATGCGGAATTCCTTGAGATGTGCTGGTTACAAAAAACTGCCTCCTTACGGCACAAGGTGACGGTCTCTATAGTAGACCTACTCCAAGTACAAGTCTCCCGCTCACGAAGTCTCCATGCCCCCATCTGTTCCGCCCGCTTTCTCATCACGGGCTCCGGCATACGAGCGGATCACGCTTGGAGCAGCTTCGCCGTCTGACGATTGAGCGGGGCGATGGTTTGGAATCACTTGCTCCAACTAAAGCGTTTCGGCAGGAATTCCTGCCTGCTAGTTGGCCTTTACGTAAAAAGTCTTAAAGATCAGGAGAACGCTCGTGTTTTTAGTCATGGGAATTACGGGAAAAGTTGGCGGCGCAACGGCAAGACATCTGTTAGCGCAAGGCAAAGAAGTACGTGCGCTGGTCCGGAACCGTGAAAAGGCGGCGAAGTGGGCCGACGAAGGCGTGCAACTGGTAGATGGCGACTGGAATGATCCAGCAGCCATTGAGATGGCGCTTAGAGATGTCGAAGGCGCGTTTGTCATGTTGCCAGCGGTATGGGCGCCTTCGCCTGATTTCAAAGAAGCGAAGGCTGTGATTGCAAACTACGTCGGTGCGCTTGCCCAGGCAGCACCACCGCGGCTGGTAGCACTCTCATCCATGGGTGCGAACAGAACCAGCGGGCTGGGGATGATCACGGCCCTGTCGCTTCTGGAGCAAGGATTTCGCGACCTTAAATTGCCGATCGCCTATGTACGCGCCGGCGGGTTTTTCGAAAACTTCCTCTACGGCTTGCATGTTGCCCAGGGTGGCACGCTCCCCACCTACTACAACCCGACAGATCAGAAATCGACCATGGTCGCGACCCATGATATCGGCGCCGAGATCGCAGCGCTTCTGACTGGGCCGGCGTGGTTGGAGCATCGGGTCATCGAGCTCGGTTCGATGGTCAGCGCGGATGAAGTAGCGACACAGTTGGGTGAAGTCTTGAAGGTCGACGTCAAAGCTTTTGCTATCCCGCGGGCCGGGTGGCCGGCAGCATTCGAGCAGTTCGGCATTCCGAAGGGCCAGACGGGACCGGCCGAGGCGATGTTTGACGCCGTCAACTCAGGCTGGATGGCTCTTGGGGTCGAGGGTACGGAGCACGTCCGGGGCACGACGTCCGCCCGTGATGTCTTCGCGGCGGCCCAGAAGGCCGCTACGGCGTAGCTCCGCGGATCAGCGATGGGATACGGCTTTTGGAATCTGCTCCGGCAATTCGCATCCCATCGCGATTCTGTCAGAGAGGCCAAAACAGCCCTTTTCCCTGTGAACTGCTGCGTTCATACCAACAAAGATCGAGGTCAAATATGAAAATTCTTGTTTTGGGTGCAACCGGCGGAACCGGACGGCTGATCGTTCACGACGCCGTGGCGAAAGGCCATTCCGTCGTGGCGCTGGTTCGCTCGACGGCAGGCGCCGATCTGCCGGGAGCAGAATTGATCGAGGGCGATGCCCGCAATGAGATCGCCCTCGGACGCGCCTTGGACGGCTGTGATGCCGTCGTCAGCGCGTTGGGCACCGGCATGGGCTTCCGCAAGGTCAGCTTGCTGACCGAAGCGACACGCGCGCTGGTTCAGGAGATGACGCGCAGTGGCGTGCGCCGCCTGGTCTGCATCTCCGCTCTGGGGGTCGGGGACAGCCGCGGCCACGGCGGCTTCGTGTTCGACCGGCTCTTCCAGCCTTTGCTGCTTAGCCAAGCTTACAAGGACAAGGACCGTCAGGAAGCCGCGATCCGTGCCAGCGCACTCGATTGGGTCATCGTTCGCCCCGCCATGCTCACCAACGACCCTGCTCGCGGAAGTCTCAGGGCGATTGCCGACCTCGCCGGCGTCAACGGCGGGAAGGTCGCACGTGCCGATGTCGCTCGGTTCGTGGTGGAGCAACTGGCGACTAACGCCTGGCTGAAGAAGACACCTGTCCTCATGTGGTGAGGACGGGTCTCATAGATCACCTTTTCCAGCCGCGGCATCGCCGGAAATCATCCAGCTTGTCGGTCAGGCAGTCACACGATTCCTCCTGAGCAAACTCACCATCTAAGGTCGGACAGATGTCTAAAATCTCCTGGCGCCAAGTCTTACCCTTGGTTCTCGCCGCTTTCTTCGTCGTGGGTTCACTCAGCAACATCTTCGCCCCGGGATCTATCTACGCGGAATACCTGAAATGGGGGTACCCGCACTGGTTCCATTTCGTGACCGGAACGTTGGAACTCACGGCTGGCATTCTGCTTTTCCGTGCGCCGAGTCGCCTGTTGGGCGCGGCGCTCGGCTGCGCCGTCATGTTTGCCGCGCTCGCGACGGTCATCATCCACGGTGAATACGGGCACGCTGTGCTACCACTCATCGTGGCAACATGGTCACTCGTGGTCGGCTGGACAAGCTGGCGCAAGCGGGATGCCGGCCATTGATCAGCACCAGCGGCAAATCCAGTGATTGCCGGAGTCCGTGTCCAACTCGACCGTAGTCGTCAGCTGGTCGCGGGTGGCCACGTTCAAGTCTCGACAGCTTCTCCCCCTCGCGTCGGCACCTTACGCGTACGTTGCATATGAGCGAATTCTCGAACAACTCAGAAGAGAAAAATGACGGCAACAAATCAGCTGGCGTGGAGCAAGTATCTATGGCAACTATAGGAATCATTGGGGCTGGCGAGGTCGGCAGCCAGATCGCGCGCGCGGCTATCGCCAACGGCCACGAGGTGGTTATCGCTAACTCACGCGGACCGGAAACCCTGAAAAGTCTTATCACCGAGCTCGGACCGTTCTCACGTGCAGCCACTGCAGAAGAAGCGGCGGATGCAGGAGACTTCGTCGTGGTGGCTGTCGCCCTTAAGCTTGAGAACGACATGCCTGTGGAACAACTCGCAGGAAAAATCGTGCTCGATACGAACAACTACATGCCTTGGCGAGATGGCCATTTCTCCCCCGTCGACTCGGGTGAGAAAACGGTTCACGAACTGCGCCAAGAGCAACTGCCCACCTCGATGGTAGCGAAGGCTTTTACCCATATCCAAGCTCCGCGCCTCTTTCTGTCGGCCAAGCCAGCCGGCACGCTTAACCGACACGCGTTGTCGGTCTCAAGCAACTATCCCGCAGCCATAGAACTTGTGACACGGCTATACAACCAATTCGGCTTCGACACAGTCGACAACAGCCCGCTCAACGAGTCCTGGCGCAGCGGTCCTGGTCAGCCGGCATGGTTTGCGCACGAGCACCAAACCCGGCCGACCCTGATCACCAATCTTGCCAAAGCACGACGCATCACCCCGGCGTGAACTCGAAATCTGCAGCAGGTCGTCGCGGTAAACATCTGCTGCGACCTATTCACACCCAAAAGCTGCAAGGATGTGGATGGCATTGGTCAGATCGATAGGCGTGAGGCATGGGCACATGTTACTGGGGTGTTCTGATGCACAAGCGATGCATGGTTGTGCTGGCACTGTTAGTGGCCGGTCCCGTACTGGGCAGTGCTGGGCCGCTGGCAAGCGTACCAATGTTGTCGCGGCCTGCGGCCGTTGACCAGCCCTATCTCGGCACCGTGGCTCTTGACGTAGATGCGACGGATAGCCGGCACAAGATCTACCAAGTCCACGAGTCGATTCCGGTTGTACCTAGATCCGTGACGACGCTTCTGTATCCACAGTGGGAAACAGCATCGCATGGACCGACGGGTTCAGTCAGCCGGCTGGCTGGTCTGATGATTCGTGGCGGCGGCAGGGATTTGGAGTGGACGCGCGACCCATACAATCCCTATGCCTTTCAAGTTCGCGTGCCGAATGACGTGCACACTCTGGATCTTCAGTTCCAGTTTCTGTCCCCGGCGACAAAGCGTGAGGGGGCGTTGTCGATGACCTCGGCACTCATCAATGTGCCATGGCAATCGATGTTGCTATATCCAGCGGGGTACTACGTTCGCGACATCCCAGTGGTCGCCACGTTGAAACTGCCGCGTGGCTTTACTGCTTTCACCGCGCTGAACACGGGTCATGCATCCGAGGACACGCTGCATTTCGACCCTGTGTCACTTGAAACGCTAGTCGATTCGCCCGTGTACGCCGGGCTGCATACCCGGCGCATCCAGCTCACCGCCAGTTCGCATCCGGTCTTCCTCGATTTGCTGGCAGACGCACCGTCAAATCTAGCCATCGGTGATGCAGCGATCGCCAAGTTCAGTCAAACCGTCGAGGCGACCGAGCGGCTTTTCGGTACACCGCCGTGGAGACGATATGACATGTTGGTCAGCTTGAGCGATGTGTTTCCCGGGCCCGGCGGCACCGAGCACCTTGAGTCTGCTGAGAACAATCTCTCGGCGGATTTCTTTACGAATGAGCAGGGGCATCTGCTCGATCGCGACCTGATATGGCACGAGTTGGTGCATGCATGGAATGGAAAACATCGCGTGCCCGAAGGCTTGTGGACAGCGGACTTCAATACGCCATCGGATGACAGCCTGTTGTGGGTTTACGAAGGGCAGACGCAGTTCTGGGGCGAAGTGCTGGCAGCGCGCTTCGGGCACCGTTCGCGCCAGGACACACTGGATCAATGGGCCTTTGAAGCGGCCATGATACTGGCGCGCAAGGGCAGGGCATGGAAGTCGCTGGCGGACAGCAGCCTGGATCCCGTATTCGACGCCGGCCACCATGTCACGTGGACCGATTGGCAGCGGCGCGAAGATTACTACCTTGAGGGTCCGCTGTTCTGGTTGGATGTTGACGCCGTAGTGCGTCAGAAAAGTGGTGGCCAGCGGTCACTGGATGATTTGGCGCACAGCTTTTTCCGTGGCGCTGATGCGACCCGGACCAGTACGTATTCGTTCGCAGAGCTCTGCAGTGCGCTTGATCACATTGCGCCCAATGACTGGGCGGCCTTCCTGCAGCAGAAATTGAAGAGCCGTGACGACAGCGGATTGTTGGATGGCCTCACAAAAAACGGCTATGCGTTGTCGTTTACCGATACGCCGACCCCTTATTACCTGCGAAGCGAACAAGACAGTGGTGTAGCCGATTTCACCTTCAGTATTGGGCTTGCGGTGGATGCCAAAGGCAACGTGCGCTCTCTTGCTTGGCAGGGCCCCGCTTTTCGTGCGGGTCTCAGCATGGGTACGCACATCGTTGAGGTTGATGGGAAGCCTTTTTCTCCAGAGAGCCTCAAGGCAGCAATAGCTGCTTCGACGCACGACCCGATTCGTCTGTCGATCGAACTCGACGCTGAGGCGTCCGCAGTCGAAATTCCCTATTGGGGTCCGCTGCGCTACCCACATTTGACCCGCGTTCCGGGTACCGTAGACGGGCTCGCAACGGTCTTGGCGCCGAGAGGTGACACGCACCATGTCCCGTTGCCATAGCCGAGCGATTTGACGTAGACGTCGTTCTCCAAGCCGCTAGCGAGGGCGTGGCGATTTCCAGGAGACGATCCGTTGTTCTGACATCCCGTTCCAAGCCCGGATACTGTTCTCCACCGTGATACGCAAGGGTGACATAGCACCCATCTCCGAGCGTTCGTCGAGCTACATCGAGCGACCAAGGTCCGGTACGTTACGCAAAGGGAAGGGAAGGCATGACGCCCTCGCCGGTAAGGACGCTGATTCAGCAACCCAACTACCGATGTGCGGCTCTCAGTTTAGGCAGAGGGGCGCTTAACTGCGGCTCGGTGATATAGACAACGCAAAGTTTGACCATCCAAATATTACCTACGACGTAATTGCGGCAGTTACGTCTGCGGCCGATTATTGCTCCCGAACAAGAAGGCTAGACATCGTTCCCAGGCAACTTGTTCAGCCCTCTCTCACCCATTCTTTGAAGACCAAAATCATGCAAAGCTTTCCCGTTCACACCGTTGAATCAGCGCCCGAGCTGTCGAAACCCTCAATTGAGGCACTGCAAAGCGCGTTTGGGATGGTCCCGAACATCGCCGGTGCGATGTCGACTTCTCCCGTTCTCATCAGCAGTCTGGTGGCTCTTTTTTCAAAAGTTCACGGCGGCAGCTTTACCGAGGAGCAGGTTCAAATCATTCTCCTCACCAACGCCGTCACCAACTCCTGCACGTGGGCGGTTGCGTTCCATACCTTCTTGTCGTTGAAGGAAGGCGTGGACCCGTCGGACGTCCAGGCCATTCGTGAGCGTCGCATTCCGCACAACCCCAAAAACGCTGCGCTTTCGACCCTTGCGAGGACGCTGATTGAGAAGCGCGGACACCTTGAAGACCAGGACGCTAACAAGTTCCTCGGGGCGGGCTTCGGCAAAGATCATTTGCTCGAAGTCATTGCCGCTATCGCGGCGTCAACGATCACCAACTACACGGGTAATGTCGCGATGCCGCCGTTGGAGGCTCCATTCCAGGAATGTGCGTGGAGCGCTACCTGAGCTTGGACTCAAGGTACAGCGGTTAGTCATACGAAGCGCAGCTACTACTAGATGCAGGACGGACACCCATGCCCGCAATCCATGGCACGAATTCCGCAAAAAGACGAATGATTACTCGTCCGGGGCCTTGGCCATCGCCATGAGCTCCTGGTGGAAAATCTCAGTCATTTCGTCCATCGGAAACATGCACTCAACCCGCAGTTCCTGTGCGGCGATGGTCTGCGGTGTTCCGACAGTGGACACCATCGAAAAATAGTTGAGCACTCGTCCGTCTTTCGTAAAACTCAACGGAATCACAGGCAGAGCGGGTTCTTGCCCGACGCCATCGGTCAACTTCACGTCGCTTTCGACTTCGGGATAGGCCAGCAGCGACGCAATCAAATCTTTGGTTTTTTCGTCCATAAAATTGCCCACTGCTTCGCGATGGACGCGCTCGATGAGCCCCCTGGAGGCACTCTGCCAATTCGCGATAAACGGACGCATGCCGGCGGGGTCGAACATCAGGTGCAAAATGTTGCGCGGCCTTGGCCTCGCGCCAAGGTCGATAAACGAGTTGAAGAATCGCGGCGCGGACTCGTTCGTCATGAACACGTTCCAATAGCGATCCATGACCACTGCTGGATAAGGCTCGTGTTGAAGCATTACGCGCTCAAGCGCGCGCGTAATGCCATGCATTTCGCGCGCGTTCCATGCATCCTCAGCGTAGATCGGCGCGAACCCCGCCGCGAGTAAGAGTCGGTTTCTATCCCTCAATGGCACGTTAAGGCTTTGCGCGATGTTCATGAGCGTCGGCCGGCTGGGTGCGCTACGCCCGCTTTCAATAAAGCTCAAGTGGCGCTGTGACACCCCAGTGTCCAGCGAAAGGTTGATCTGACTTTTTCCACGAAGATCCCGCCAATGCCGAAGCATGCGACCAAGCTCGCCGCCGGAATGATTGGAATCGGCCTTATTCAATGTCGTTTCCTAAAATCAAGTCGATCTCCCCATCGTCAGAAATATAGATACGAGCTAATCGGATCTCACACGACCCCATGAGCGGCCATCTGTTTCGCTTCTATCAATGAAGCCCGTGACACTGCCATTCGCGCCACGCTGAAAGACACGACTAAGATACACATTATCCGATTGGAAAAGCACGTCGCGCGTTTCAGCCATCAGTTCAGTAAAAGGTTTTCCCGTTCTTCCACCAAGAATCTGATTGCCTTCGTGTTTAATTATGTAAGTATAACCGGCGTTTCGATAGGTGCCCACCAGTTCATCGATTTGCTGAGATGTCAGCAGGATAGGGTATGGGTTAGTCCTAATCCGATCGGTATGCACTATTCGCAGTCGCCATGCACCATGAATGCGCTGCCAAGTCTCAGTCATAAGTAGATGCGAATTTGTTTCGTCTTCGCCACCAGGACGCTGCGGAACGTCGTCTTGATGAAAAACCTGTGCGGTGTCGCCAATGACTTTAACTTCGTAGTTTCGAATGATGAGTGGCATTGAACCGTCATCTTCAAGTTCGCTCAAAAAATGCTCGCGACGTGAGACTTCTCCTTCCTCGACGTACATGAAATCAGATGTGGTAAGTCGATCCCATGTATTTCGATCGCCACGGTGAATGGCGGTAAGTAGCAACTCATCGTTGGCATAAAGCACCTTTCTTACGTAGGAAGGTGCATCAGCGGCTTGGGCGGACGATGTTTTAATCTGCGTCGCGTAAATAAGACAACCGATAGCAATAACGCAGCATTGCCCGATCGCGACCCTGGAATGTTTCATTGATGTATACCGGCAGCGAAGCACGCAGCTTGTCTAAAGCGAACGAAAGTCGTCGGACTCGCTACGTAATTCTTTCAAGAATTCGGCACCCTCTGCGATCCTCGCTGCGATTCGCGAACGACCAGCCGCCGAGACAATGTACGGAGGCACCACCTTCATGTTTTTCTCGACCAGCGCGACCTCGTCGGGCACGGTCGGACTTTGGCCGTGCGGATCAGCGAGCGCCAGCACCCTGGCAATGCCGATCGCTCCAAGCCAGTCGAGCGCATCGGCATCGTGAAGGTAGGTCGCTTCAGGACCAACAGGCGTGCGGTAATACATGTGCGTCCGGATCGCGCCGCGGACCGCTTCGAACTTGTCAGCCGGAAAGTTTGTGCGCTTCAGGACGATGTCGATCGTCATCGCGCCGGCATCGCCGTGCTCCTTTCCCTCGACCTCCCAGGGCTTGAAAGCAGCCATGTCATGCAGGTACGCCGCGGCAAAAAGCACATCGTCATCGAGCACAACATGATCAGATGCAGCCAGTTGACTGGCCAGCTCGTAGTCACGCTCGGAATGCGAATATCCCCAGGCGGGATTCTTGAAGTTGCTCCCCGCGAACGCACGCACCGTCTGGCGCCATGCCGGCTCTTCTGAAGGAGCCGCGTAGCCGATTGTCGTCATGAGACACAGACCGGTAACCAGCGCAGCACGCGTCCGGACTCGCCGCGCAGACTCTTGCCATGGCCGACATTTCATATCTTGATCTCCACTTGTCAAAATGATTGCGCGGCGCCCATCAAGGTTGCCGCGATTCACGCACCTGGGGGGACTACTCGTGCGCCAGATTCGAACTGAACACAGAAATCGCTTCCAGCGTTGTCGCAGCCGCAGCTCGAGGCCTTCCGCCGCGTAAGCATGGTCTTGCGATCATCAGGCTGAAGCTTGTCATCTGTCGAGGCGTGGGCTGGTTCAGGGCCTGGGCCGCAGGATGTCGTCGAGCAAGTCCGGTGTTCCTGGCACCCGTTCCAGATGTGGATAGCGCAAACCACCTTGCCAAGTCAGCGAAAGCGAGTACTCCGTCTGACCTCGTGCGACCCGCAATTCGATCGGACGATCGGCGCGCGACGCCGAAATGGCTGATTTGATCACGGATGCCTGATAGGGCTGGCCGTCGACCGAGAGTACCTTCGCGCCGACGACCAAGCCTACGCGCCAAGCTGCGCTGCCCCAGACGACGCTTGTCACCTCGCCGTCCTTGTTCAGATCGACGCCCACCGAGAAGCTGAGGCTGGCCCCACCGCTCTTGGTCTCTCTGGCTTGTTGGGCGCCTGACGGTTGGTTGCTCCAAGTCAGCCGGTAGCCGGCGCGCGTGATGCCGTCGAGATCCGTGTCGATGCCGACGTTGTCTACCCGCGCGCGCAGGAAGGTTGCCCAGTCGTACGGCGTGATGGCGTTCAGCGCGGCGACGAGGTCTTCGAACGTGTAAGGCGCGGGGACTCGGCTGCCGTTGCGGATCCCGAAGAAGCCACGTCCGAAGTCATCCAACGATTTGCGGCCGTTGCTGCGTTCGCGGATCAGCGTGTCGATGTCCAGCCAGATCAATTGGCCCTGCATATACGCGTCGAGGGTGTTGAGTTGCCAATCTGGCCAAGGCTGAAGGCGCCCCTCCGGATAGATGATGCTGTTGCCGTGCTGGATGAGCACCTGCTCGGACGCGTCCTGCAATGACCGCCACTGCAGTCCAAGCCGGTTTGCATAGGCCGATGCGGTGGACTCCCAGCTCCTGAGCGCATCCTCTCCGCTGTCGACGCCCGACCGTGCGTCGAGCACGCCATTCCAGTACATCGTCAAGCCTTCGAATACCCAGAGCAACGAGTCCTGCGGTGCGACGTTCAAATTCGCCGTCCACATCGTCGCAGGAACGCGGAAGATGCCATTCCACGCATGGACGAAGCCATGAAAAGGGATGCCAAGAGATCGACCATATCGCGCCGGGTCACTGAAGAACGCAGCAGGAAGGCCGTTCTCCCCTGAGCGACTCTGCTCGAAGTAGGCTGGGCCGAAGTCATTCGCCAGCCAGACCAGCATCTCGTAATGATCGTAATGTTGGCCGCCGAATAATTTATAGGCCTGTGCAACCTCGCGACGGTACCTGCCCAGAGCCTCAAGCGGCACGACAAGGCCGGACTCCGTATCGGCCGCGACGTCCAGTCGTACCGGCACCGGGTCGTCACTGAGGACGTACTGCTTCATCCAGCGCGCTGCCATTACGGGAGAATCCACGAGCACATCGAGCGACACGGGAGAGAACCGCACGACATCGCCGACGCGAGTAGCGCCGTCGAGCGACGAAGCGAACTGCCAATCATGAGGCAGTGTCACGGTGGGGTCGACCTGGATGCGGCGCGAGTAATAGCCGGCCGGATAGAGCACATGGCTCTGCCACTGCAGATCCACCATCGTCGGTGTCGACAACACCGGCCCGATCGCTCCGCTGGCGGGGAAGAGGAACTCGAAATCGACGTCTACTTCCTGTGCCCCCTGAGGCAAATCGACATGGAACGCAGCTTGTTCCACAGGATCGCGTCGCCATGGCAGGCGCTTCCCGCCCACATTGAACACGAGCCCCGCGACCTGGTCGAGCGCGTTGGGCGGCACCGGATCGCCCGGAACCCATTGGGGGAACAGCAGCGTCAGTTGCTTCATTCCGCGTACGGGAATGGTTTCGTGGATGCGGTGGATGCCGCGCATGGCGTCGGTGGCGTCCACTTCGAGGCGAAGGGTTCCTGGATAGGCGACATCCTGAGGGGGCGCGATCGGCACCGGTGCCGGTGTCGCCTGCGGAAGTGGCCAACCACCGGTCGCCTCGTTTGCGGCGACGCGGTCGGCCGCGACGAGCGACGCCACCAGCGCCATCGCTGTCATCAATAATTTCACGCATGTTCTCCCTGGTCGGGGTCGACATGGCAGGCGCGACCGGACTCATATGTGTGGATGAGCTTCATGCGCTGAGGCACTCTCTGTGAGGAGAGGCGAGGTATTCCAGGTCATAGGCGTCAATGCCATGTGTCGCCTCCGGTGGCTGATGCCAAAAGCAGGTGCGGACCAGTTGCCATAGGGTGGTATCGAGTCCGATATGGATCGAGTGCAGTTCCCCATCACGTCCTAAGACGTCTGCCTTGACCTGCTCTTCAGACGCCAGGGCGCTGAGGTCAGTTGAAGGTTCGATTGAGATGAACTCCTGAGTGGCTTGCCCCGGTATTTGGGAGAAGCCTCCCGTTTTTGAATGAATAGTCACCCACGTGCGCACCTCGGGGCGGCCATACTTGGCGCAGACCCGGGCGAATGCGTCCGAGAGGAGGAATGCTCGCATCGCTTCCTCATCTTTCCAGACATAGAAAGGTGCATATCGATTGGGACGGCCGATTGCGAGGTTCGAGACGAGAAACGCTTTTTGGACCAGGCCAGCGAGCGAGTTAAAGCCGGAACCGATGACCGAAACCCGTTCGCGCAGGGCCCTCATGTCGTGGTCATCTGCCAAGTCCAATCTGTACTGCATTAGCAACATAATGGTCTCCTCAACCGCCAAATAATCACGCGAGTTTGGAAGGTTCCCTCGCCCTATAAAAGCGAGCGGTTTTAAAGTCTTTGATGAGGTTTGCTAAACGATGATTCTCGATCTGACCAGCCTGCGTACGCTTGTCGCGGCGGTTCACCTTGACGGTTTTGGCAAAGCTGCCGAGGTTCTTCATCTATCACCCTCCACGGTCAGTCTTCAGCTGCGAGCGCTGGAAGAACGATTGGGAAAACCACTGTTTCGAAAAATTGGCCGGCGTCAGGAGCTAACCGGGGAGGGCGAAAAGTTGGTTAGTTTTGCGCGAAGGATGCTGGAACTGAATGACGAGGCCGTTTTGGCCGTCCGTGGCACCGGACTTCACGGAAAAGTTTGTTTGGGCGTTCCTCAGGACTTTGCAGATAGCTGGTTGCCGCAGACGCTGGCGATGTTCACGTCGGCGCATCCAAAAGTGCAGCTCGAAATCTTTGTCGAGCAAAGCGGTCGCCTGCTGCAACTTCTCCGAAACGGTGGGCTGGATCTTGCCCTGACCTTCGGTGACAACGGTGGACTGAGCAGCCAACTGATCGCCACGCTTCCTGTGCACTGGTATGCGCACGCAACATGGCAGTTGCCCGAACGCGAAGCATTGCCGCTGCTTGTGCTCGAGCAACCCTGCATGTTCCGCCAACGAGCTATCGATGCGCTCGACCGTGCGGGGACGAGCTGGCGCATCGCGTTGTCGGGCAGCAGTGTGTCGGCTGTCTGGGCTGCGGCGAAAGCGGGGCTCGGCCTAGTTGCACGCACGGCGGTTCACGTACCCGACGGGATGGCTTGCCTCGATGGTGCTTTCAGCCTTCCAAAACTAGATGCAGTTCCCCTTCATCTCGTCCGTTCGGCACTTCGTGGCGACGCGGCAATCGAACACTTGGCTGCTCTACTCCTGAACATCACAGACAGCCATATGGATGGCATCAGTCCCGAGGCCCTTGAACAGGCCTCAGCGTGAGGCTGAGAGGTGCTTTTAGCACCTAGGGCGACGTTTCGCTGTCATCGAGCATCGCTGGCTTTAGGCGGTGTTCGAGCGACAGAGCCAAGGCAGTTGGGGTCGGTGGAAAACGATGATTGTCAAAGGCGATAACTAACAGGTCAACTTTGAGCGCGCAGCAACAGGTCAGGGAAGCGAAAGCGCTGCCTTTCCGTCTAGGCCTGTCTCAGGCCATGAGCCCAACCGCCCGCAGCGCATCCACAGCCGCTTCATGATCCTGCACCGACGTGCCGCCAGAGATGCCGATCCCGCCGGCGAGCTGGCCGTCAAGGACGATGGGCACGCCGCCGCCTACCGGCATCAGTCGTGGGTGCTGTGCCAGCGGCGCCACGGTGGGCTCGCCCATGTATTGGTTCCACTGATCGGTAGACATGCCGAATGAGGCGGCGGTCCAGGCTTTATCCATGGCAACCTCGGCCGTCAAGAACGGCGCGGCGTCGGCACGCTCAAAGGCGCGCAGATGGCCGCCTGCGTCGGTGATGGCGATGGTGGCGGCGAACCCGCGTTGGGCGCATGCCGAACGGGCCTGTGCGAGCAGTTCATGCGCTGAGTCCAGTGTGAGAGTGTGAGTGGTGTTGATCTTTGCGTTCATGGCTATTCCTGGGACGGATAAAATTTATCGGGTGGCAACGACAACCGCTTTTACTTCGACAAGAAGGTCGTTGTCGCGCAACTCGGGCGTGGCGACCTCGATGTCCTGCAGGGCATCGGTATGGTCAATCGGAAGGTTCTGGTAAAAGCCGACGGCTTTCATGGTTGCGCTCGGCAAATGGTTTCAGACGCACATTGTGTCAATGCTTCTTTGCTGCAAAAATGGGCTAATGTCCGTAACACTTACCGATTTATGAAGAAAATGATTCGGCTTGATGACGTCCAGATCTTTGTGCAGTCGGTGGAGGCAGAGAGCTTTTCCGAGGCGGCTCGCCGGCTCAATATTGCCCCCGGCCTGGCCAGTGCCGCCGTGCTGCGGCTGGAGAAGGCGCTGAACACCAGGCTGTTCGTTCGATCCACCCGAAGCATGCAGTTGTCGGTGGAGGGAGAGCGCTATTTGCCGTACGCGCAAACAATGCTCAATGCGCGGTCGCAAGGCCAGCGTGCGCTGGCCAGCGATCAAGACCCCTTGTCGGGAAGCCTGCGCCTGTCGGTTCCCTCGGACTTTGGCAGGAACCTTTTGCTGGGCTGGCTTGACGAATTCCAGCGTCAGCATCCGGCGCTGACCTTGCATGTGCGGATGAGCGATCGGGTCGCCGACTTGGTGCGAGAGCCGCTGGATGCCGCCGTGCGCTACGGCCCACTATCGGACTCGTCGCTGGTCGCCATGCCGCTGATCGAAAACAACCGGCGGGCGCTGTGCGCTGCACCTTCTTATCTGGAGCGTGCCGGTATGCCGCGTAGCGTCGACGATCTCAGGCATCACAATTGCCTGCGCTTTGTCTGGAGCGAACAACTTCACGAGCGCTGGCGATTCACCCTGCCAGGCGGCAACCAGACCGTCGTCGTGTCCGGCAATCGAATCAGCGACGACGCGGATGCCGTCCGACGATGGGCGGTCGCGGGCGAGGGAATTGTTTACAAATCACGCCTCGATCTTGTCCCTGATCTGCGTGCTGGCCGCCTGGTGGATATTTTCCCGCCGATGCATAGCGAGCCGTCACCGCTCAACCTCATATGCGCGCACCGCTCACGGCTGACGCCGACGATCACTCAACTTAAATCGTTCCTTCAGGCGCGCTGCACCGCCCTGCTTGAGGACTACTGGCTCTGGGCCAAGGTCGACCAGCTCTGACAAGCAGCGTCTGGAACCGACCATCGGTCAAACCATTCAGTCCAAAAAGGGCTCGGGTTCGAATGGCGCTGACTTAAGCCAAAGCCACTGACCTCGAAAGTGAAGTCGACTGCGAATTCCGGCGAAGTTGATCATCAATTTAGTCGTCCAGCCGCGTTGGAAACAGGACACTCCACAAACGCAGTATGACCGGAGTAGGGCGGGGCATCTATTGTCTTGCGCATTACCGCGATGGGTTTGATCTGTCGATCTCGCTGCACCCAGCTACACGGACAAACACTTGGATATCGCTCTTGACGATCCCAATCCCGGCGCCAGCCCAAGCGGTTCAAGTGCCGATACGAGTCCTTTTGGCGGCGGGGGATGGTAAGAGTTATCTGATCAACCCGCTGTCATCGTCACGTTTCGAACTTGAGGAGACACGCGTTGCCAAGCTAAAAGCGCTCATCTCGGCACAGAGCCAGGAATCAGAGGCGCCATCCCAGCATGCTCCCTGGGCATTTCGACTTCCTGATGATGCCCTGTATCCCGTCGCGATAGCTTTGGTCGAATGGTTCAACGCCAACGGTCGCGTCAACGAGGCCTATTTATATGAACTCACTCGAGGAGAAGCGTTGCCAGTAGTGGTACTGGGTCTGAATGATGTTTCAGATCCGGATCTGGCCAGGACACCAACGGCGGTGGCCGTTGCAGCAGGCGCCAATTTCGAAGCGTTCGTAGTGCGATTTCTTTCTGACGAGGCTTCTCATCGCGCGGGAATTGATGGAATTAAGCTCGATCCGTTTTATCGGCGACCATAACCGCCTCAATGCGGAAGCATCGATCCGAAACGAGCGTGTCCGCACCAAAGAGCCGGCTTTTCGCGTGAACGCTTCACGTTTTTCGGATTGACACTTCAGAACGCTTAGTTGACAACAGGTGTCCGGCTCCAGAGAAGTTTTCTTAATTTCGCATAATGTATATTATGTCAAATTACAGAAGTAGCGCTGCAGGTCCGACTGGATCGCGCCCTTTCATGTGCTTCTACTACAACTTTGCATCCGTTTTGGACGACCTTTCTATCCTTTTGAGCCCTAACGATGCATCCAAAGGTGACTGGACACAACGTTGTATCCCTGAATGCCGCCATGAAACCTAAGCCGAATCGACCGACAACCTGGGCCATCGTCGCCAACCAACTTGGGCCACTCAGAAAAACAGCCTTCTAACCGCGGCCAGCGTGAAAAAACTGCCGACATTTCTGGGCCATAAATCGGAGCCGGAACAACTATTTCTCTACTTCGCCCCGCCAAGTGAGTGTTGACGGCGACCTTGCCTATTAACATCATTTTGCACGATAACTTTGGCCATGTTACCGACCAGGCGGCCGGGCTGCTTTCAATGCTGCCCGGCCAGACCGCACGCCGGTTTTTCGCGCCGACGCACGGTAGTTGCAGTAGTTCGGTCGGTCCCGGAGCCCCAATTGAAGACGAGACTTAAGGAAATTATCGCCAAGTTGTATCGCCTACCGACATCGGGTCGCCGGCAGGTCTTTGCTCTTTCCCGGGCGGAGGCCGAACAGCTACCAAATCTTCCATCGCTCGCTATCATCTCGGTGATAGCGCCCGATCGCTCACCCGCAATGCTCGAAGGAGTTCAGTATCTGTTACGCCTCAGTTTTGCCGACGTCGACTTTGATAATCCTGCCTTGTCAGAGCGCGCGCGTAGGAAAATTCCCAATGCGTTTCGCCCTGAGCACGCCCGGGAGATACATGAATTCGTAGCGCAACTGCCTGAAACGGTTACGTCCATTGTCGTCCATTGCGAGGGCGGGTTTTCCCGTTCCGCAGCAATCGCGCTTGGGCTGGCAGAAATCTATGGTTATGCAGTGTCGGTTAGAGATCCCGACAGCGCCAACTCTTCCGTCTTGAGGTCTCTAAGAGAAGCTTTCCCAGCCTGATGATTACAAGGGGGCGGAATTCAGACCATGCCCCAGTGCTTCGTATGACGAAGCAACAGCCTGGACTGGTCTCAGATGGCCCGAGAAGCCACAGCAATCAGTATCCTAAGTTATTGGTCGTTTCAACGACGCACAAGCGCCGACAAGGGTTCCGTATCTGTGAATCCAATTGAGGGACTGGCGGGTCTGGCAACACTTGCTCATGACGAGGAGCAAGCTCGAATCTGGTATCAGCCCTAACCTATACCGGCGTTCGGCGGCCTCACGGCCTACGAGCTCTTGTTGGCGGGACGGGCGGAAGACGTCGATTGGTACATTGACCACCTCGAGCTAGGCGGATTTGCCTGACGGACCGAGCCCCGATGCACCGCGCGGCTTTCCTTTCAGGACCGTTGGCTTGACCTTCGCGCTCGCGGTAAGACGATCCAACTTGGCTTGGAGCGCCGCTTCCCGTTGCGTGGCTGCTTTGCACGCCTGCTGGGACGCCAGCAATGCCGCCGGAAGCCCGTCCATGCGGGCCAGTTGCTGCTCCAAGGTTTTGGCGCGTGCCCCTTGTTCGGTAGCTTGGCTCTCTGCCGAGCGAGCCAACATCAAGGCCTTTTCCAGCCGCGTGACGACGATCGACGCCTCCCGTTCCTGCCGGTGGAGTGTCGTCGCGAGGTTTTTGGTTTCCCCCCGGGCTCGATCGATTTCTGCGTGTGCCCGATCCTCCACCGCCCGCACATGCGCTGCTTGGGCCTCACGTTCGGCCGTCACGACGCTTTTGTGCGTGTCGAAGGCCTCGGCGAGCTGCTCCGCCCGTTGCTGGAACCCATCGCGTTGTTGCACAAGTTCAGCCAACTGACCGGCCTGTTGCTCCACAAGACGTTGAACGTCCGTCAGTCGGGTTTCGGCGATCTGACGGGCCTGGCCTGTGCTCTGTACAAGCTCCTGGGCTTCGGCGATCGCGATTTCCCAGATCTTGCGTTCTTGCGTGAGTGACGTGTGGGCGGCCAGGAGAGCATTTTGCTCGTGAGCGAGTGCGGCCTGAGCCCCGGCGGTAGCGTGCTCGCTGGCGCTCACCCACACCGCCCGAAACGCGGTGGCCACCTCAGGCGGTAACTCCGGCAAACGGGCTTCGCCGGCCAGCCGCTGGGCCAACGCTTCCCACCAGGTTTCCAGCAACTGGCCGACGCGGGCCGGACTGCCGCGACCCAGTTCAACACGGACGCGCTCAACGGTCGGTCGCTCGCCGCGGGCCAAGACTCGATCGGCGGCGGCAAACACCTCCGTTTCCGGTACCCCGATTGCCATGCCCTGCCCTCCGTAGATAAGGTACGATAAGGGAACGGTTATCGTACCTTAAGTACCCTATTTAGCAATTTTACTACGGTCTACGTAATGAATATACCGAATGAACTACGACCGCTTGATACCGTGCCGGTCCTCGATCCGGCGCTGCTGGACGCCGCCGGCGCCCGCGCCGCGCAGGAATTTGTCGCCGACGGCACGCCGGCGAACACCGCGCGCAGCTACGCCAGCGCCCTGCGCTACTGGGCCGCTTGGTATGCGTTGCGCTACGGCCACGCGTTCGGCGACACGCCAGTGTCGGTCGCGGTAGCCAGTCAATTCATCGTCGATCACCTGGAACGCAAAACGGCCCAGGGACTGCAGCATGAGCTGCCGGCGGCACTCGATGCGCACCTGGTGGAACTTGGGGCCAAGGCCCAACGCGGCTCGCTGGCGTATGCCACCGTGGCGCACCGACTCGCGGTCTTGGCGAAGTGGCATCGACTGCACGACTGGGATCCGCCTGGCGACGATCATCGGATAAAAACCCTGATGGCCAAGGCGCGCCGCGCCCAAGCCAAGCGCGGCGTGACGGTGCGCAAAAAGACCGCTTTGGTCGCCGAACCGCTGCAGGCCATGTTGGCCACCTGTACCGACGGTGTCCGCGGCCTGCGCGATCGCGCCCTCCTCTTGTTGGCCTGGAGCGGTGGCGGCCGACGCCGCTCCGAAGTGGTGGGGATCCAGGTCGACGATCTCCGTCGATTGGATCCAACGACGTGGACCTACGCCCTGGGGCCGACCAAGACCAATGCCACCGGTGTGCGCCGGGAAAAGCCCCTGCGCGGCGACGTCGTGCTCGCCCTAGAGGCTTGGATCGATGCCGCAAAACTTACCGAAGGCGCCCTCTTCCGCCGGGTCTATCGCAACGGTCGCGCCGGTGCCGCGCTTACACCGGACCAGGTGGCTCGCGTTGTGCAGCGTCGCGCCAAGCTCGCCGAACTGCCGGGCGATTGGGCGGCGCACAGCCTACGTTCGGGATTCGTCACCGAAGCCGGTCGTCAAGGCGTCCCGCTCGGTGAAGTCATGGCGATGACCGAGCACCGCAGTGTGGGCACGGTGATGGGGTATTTTCAGGCGGGCGCGCTGCTCAGCAGCCGCGCCACCGATCTGCTGGCGAAGAAGTAAGGCAGCGCAGACGCTGGCTGGGAAACATAGGCACTTCATTCAATGCAGTTTCGAAAATTCAGATCACAGCTCTCGGCATGTGCAAACTCAGCTCGCTACTTCCAAAGCTCAAGCAGATCGACATCCTCGCTGTCAGGCTGCCTCACTCGTTCGAGCGTGTCTACCTGAAGCAACATAGGTACATCGAACGCCGTTCCAGTCACGACGCAACTGCCCTGCGCCAGATTCGGGATTAGCCCTCTCGACAGACTATCGAGGGTTGAAATTGTGTTATCTATTAGGAACAAGTCTCGATCATTCACCAAGCGATGAATGAAAAAATTGTGCAACTGAGAAACGATTGTCGGAGATATGTCTGCGGGGCGTTGACTGGATACGGTGATAAATACGCCAAATTTTCTACCCTCCTTCACGACCTCTTCGAACAGTTCAAGCCTGTAGTCCTTCCAGCTCTCATGTTCTCTGCTCGATTGATGCGAAAGGATGTTGTGTGCAACGGTAGATGGGCCACCGGTCCAGCACTTTCTCCTCGTCATCCACCGGCATTGCATAGTGCTTCCGAAGGAACCTCAAAGTCGGCTCTTCATTTGGAAAAGCCTGCACAAGCCCCGGAAGATGCAAGTCATTGGAGATCCCCTCTCCGCCCGATTGGGTGAACTTGAAGCCATCCACGAGCGACCAATCAACAATGTCCGGGACGGCGAGCCAACAACCGTCAATCAAGCCGTTCTTGGTCCAGGCATCTTTAAGCTTCTCAACGAGGAGCGCATCCAGTCGTATGGCCTTCTGGCCTTTGGGATTTAACTGGCAAACCTGATCCACCCATGGAAAGTTCGCCTGATAATCCTTTGACTGAAATTTCTTCAGATAGCGCCGCAACAGCCGGCGGAGATCGGGCAAGGCTGCATCTGTGGTGACCGTCAACGCATCTGCGCCGGCAAGGCGACGCCCCAACTTTTCGCTGAGTGGCCGCCCCACAATCCCCCGAATGAGGTCGCGTTCAATATCCACACCGAAGCTCAGCGCGGACGAGGCCTGACTGGTTTGAACGCGGCTGTTCTGATCGTCCACAAAGGTTCTCTTATCAATGCTGCGGAGAGCATCCGAGCCTATGGAGTTCAGCGTCACGACCAGTCCGAACCGTTCCTCATAGGCATCGGGATGAAGCAGGAAGCGCCCTTGCCCAAATGTGAGGGCAAACAGGCGATCGTCTACGGGGACAATGAATGCAGCTGAGGACGACTGGATGGTGCCCAGCAGCGTCTTGTCCACATAGCTTTCAAATAGGTCGGCCCACTTGGGCGGCTTGGGGTGCGTCGGCTTGACGAACAGCTTTCCGTAGTCGGAAGGTCCATCGGCGATGATGTACGGCTTGGCCCCGGTGACGACCGCATCCTCTGCGGTCACCACACTCTCGCGCAACAGGTAAATAGTGAACGTCGCCATACGGCCCTCCCCCCCGAGGATGATGTGTCGCCCATGCTGGCAGTCTGTCGCAGCCTTACTCCGTCGAGAATCATGGGCTTGGACAAGTTTGGCCCAGGGGGGGCACAGAAATCTGTAGGAGAAGCCCTACGGCAGGATTGAAAGCATGAGCCCCGTCCTGAAAAAAACAGAAGCAAAGAGGCTTACATGAGGGGGCCGGCGCCCAGTTCTACCCCCGATAACCTGCCCTAATCACTTGCGTTGCCTTGCCTTGCCTTGCCCTGCACTCGCTCAGCGGCCTTACAAGCTCAGATAGACAATCTTCGCAAAAAGATCTGGCTTGCAGTGGTCTAATGCCCCCGGACATCTCTTTAGGCGAAGATAGTCGCCTTGATGAGGTGTCAGATGAAGCAACGTCGTACATTTTCTCCCGAGTTCAAGGTAAGCGCCGCGTCCCTGGTTCTTGACCAGGGCTACAGCCACATGGATGCCTGCCAGTCAGTCGGAGTCGCCGAGTCGGTGCTACGCCGCTGGGTGCAACAGTTGGGCGAGGAGCGTCAGGGGCGCACGCCGCTTAATCCGGCGATGACCACAGACCAGAGGCGTATCCAGGAGCTTGAGGCGCGGATCGATCGCCTTGAGCGCGAAAAGACCATTTTAAAAAAGGCTACCGCGCTCTTGATGTCGGAAGGGATCGAACGTACGCGGTGATCGATCAGCTGGGCCAGACCGAACCGATGGCGCTGGTTTGTGCGCTCTTTGGCGTGACTCGTTCCTGCCTATATGCGCACCGTCAGCGACGAGGTCGCATCGACACGCCGAGGATGGCCCTGCGCAGCCGAGTACACCAGTTGTTCGTCGACAGTCGCAGTTCGGCAGGTAGCCGAAGCATCATGGGCATGATGCGCGAGCAAGGATCGGCGATCGGTCGCTTCAAAGTCGGCCGCCTGATGGCGGAGCTTGGCTTGATCTGCAAGCAGCCTGGAAATCATGCGTATAAACAAGCCACCGTGGAGCGCGTCGATATTCCCAATCGCCTCAACCGCCAGTTCGACGTCGACGCGCCGAACCGCGTTTGGTGCGGTGATATCACCTTCGTGTGGGCGCAAGGACGTTGGCATTATCTGGCGGTGGTGCTGGACCTGTTTACACGCAGGATCGTTGGCTGGGCATTCTCCACTCGCCCCGATGCCGACCTTGTTGTGCAGGCGCTAGAGATGGCTTTTGAGCAGCGTGGACGACCTTCGGGTGTGATGTTTCACTCAGATCAAGGCAGCCAATACGCGAGTCGAAAGTTTCGGCAACGGTTATGGCGCTATCGCATCGAGCAGAGCATGAGTCGTCGTGGAAATTGCTGGGATAATTCGCCGATGGAACGCGTATTCCGTAGTCTGAAGACCGAGTGGATACCGTCGACCGGCTACACCACCGCTGTGGAAGCGGGCCGGGATATCAGCTACTACTTGATGCAACGTTACAATCAGATTCGTCCGCATCAGTTTAACGGTGGCCTCGCACCGGCTGTTGCCGAGGAAAAACTTAACCCGGTGTCCGGGATTAGTTGACCACTACACAACCGAGGCGCTTAAGGCTGCGCACTTTTCTCGGGAGGCAACGAAAGCTGACAGCTTCCTCGAAAAGAACATCGGTACCACGCAATGACTTCCGGCAACTTGAAGTTGGGCTTCGCGATTTGTGATCTCCTATCCGGCGGCCTCGGGCGTAAATGCGGCTACCTCCTCACGAGTACTGACGATAAGGCGAAGTTATCGCCTCGAACATGTAGCCCGCGCGTGGGTCACCATCGCGATCTGCTGTTTGCTGCGCGCTGGTGGGATGGTCATTTCACTCAGGCGGAAGGCAGGCTGAGAGTCAGTCGACATATTTGTTGGATCGATGACGCATCACAAAAAGCCTACTTGTAGACCCTGCCCTCCTTAGCGAAGATCGCCACCCCGCCTGCTGGGTAAGCGGGTGGTAGCCGGCCCTGGCTTTGGCATAGACCTGTTCGGCGTAAGCCAGGCCTTCTGACGTTTTCGTCAGAGCCTGATAGAGGGGCAGCGTGAGAAAGAGACGGCCGATGCGTGTCATCTGGGGGGCGTCGCGAACTATCACGTGGCCAGCAGACATGTTTTTGAGCCAACTTGACTAGCCGCCTCACGCGCGAACCGTCTGGCCGCCAGGATATACAGCGGTGGTGCAGCCGTCCTGACGGTCTACTTCGTAAGAAGGTGCGGCTCAGGCCGCAATCAAAAACTATGTGACGGCCGTTAGTATGCAGCTGCATAACGAACTGATCGTGGCCCATGGCTTTTGATTGACCGACCCAACGTGGGCGACCACCTATTCTCGTTCGTACGGAGGAGCCGGACAGTACGAAAAGGCCTACGCTCTTTACCACTATGTTCCTACAGGACAAGTCTACAAATCGCAGCTTTTTTTCGCTAGACACATGATCAATCAGCGGGTTCTATAGATCCGGCACTCATGGAGTCGTCGCTGCGCAACATCCTCTGTGACTAGACTCGCATGCCGGGGAGCAAGTTGCCTTTTCGCAGAGCGCATCATACTAAGTTGATCTGTGCGAGGTATGTCCATGGGGAGCGCCGTTTTCGTTGGGGCCGTCAAGCGTCTTCTGATCACGCTTGCTGTGCTCGTGCCTGGTGTGCTTTGGTGCTCAACAGTGGCGTCTACCACTTTTGACACTGTGGGAAGCATAAAGAATGACTATCACCACACAAGTTGGGGGGCTCGAGAAGGCGCCCCGTTGTTTGTGTGGAGCATCGCTGAGACCCCGGACGGGTGGCTGTGGCTAGCAAGTCCACAAGGGCTCACTCGGTTTGATGGACTGGTGTTTGAGAAAGTTGAGATACGCGAACCCGACAGTGAGAAGCCGCCTTCGGTGCGCAGCGTTTACGTAGATATGA
>Ga0302233_10000492_pt1 | contig 32449 bp, 51 predicted proteins | sample II_Palsa_N3_1_FD_193516 | JGI IMG/M metagenome (GOLD analysis project Ga0302233, IMG submission 193516) | Peat permafrost microbial communities from Stordalen Mire near Abisko, Sweden - II_Palsa_N3_1 | ecosystem: Environmental > Terrestrial > Soil > Palsa > Peat permafrost | place: Sweden... | reverse complement strand
TTCGGCGCGCAAAAAACCGCCAACTTACCTCCCTTGAAGGTTAAAAAAAAAAAACAGACGCGAAACCATGAGCGAAGAGTGGTCGACAGCCAAGAGCCGCAAGAAGAAGGACACGGCGTCCGCAACGCCCGCGGCACCACGCATCCACGCGCGTACGGGCGAAAAGCAGGAGCATTGGAAGTACATCCGCTTGTACCACACGACCCTGTGCAAGTCGCACGAAAACGGGGTCTGCGTCAACAGCGACGCCGACTGCTTCCAGGCCCACGACAAGCGGCAAATCCGCCGGCCGCCGGTGAACGACGATGGCGCGATCCTGTACGACAAGGCCATGTGCGAGGTCGTCGAGCACGGCGGGGTCTGCAAGGCCGGTAACGCATGCAAGAAGGCCCACTCAGAGCTCGAGCAGCGCTTCCACCCCATCACCTTCAAGGTCGCCTCGTGCCGCTACAAGACCGACGCCGCGGGACACTGCACGATGAACGGCATCCACTGCTCGTTTGCACACGGCAGCGAGGATATGCGCACAGCCGGGATCCTAGGCCAGACACACGTTAATGGCGGTGGCGTAATACCTCCCGCGTCCGGCGGCGGCTCGGCAGCGGCGGCGGCGTCAGGTTCATCATCGTCATCGGTCTCAGCGTCGTCATCAGCGGCGGCGGCCGGTTCCGGCTACATCGGCGGAGGCCCGGTGGCCCTGGGGGGCTTTAGTGCGGTCAAGGCCGACGGCTCGTTCGACTTTTACCGCTACAAGGCCGTCCACTGCGCACTAAGCAAGTGCTACTGCGACGGATGGCACAACGAGCTGGAGCAACGACGCAACCCGCTTGAGTTTGACTACAGCGTGCAGCCCTGCCCTAATGTCTATGAGTCGCAGACGCGCGCCTCGGCCGACACGCAGTCGCGCAAAGGCACCTGGAACAACCCGTCCACCTGCCACGAAAAGCAAGATTGCCACTATAGCCACACCAAGGAGGAGCAGATGTACCACCCGGAAAAGTACAAGACGACGTCCTGCACCCGCTATGCCGAGGGCAAATGCCAGTGGGGAATCCGCTGCTCCTACGCCCACGGCCACAACGATCACTCGCCCTATAACCGGCATGGCGGGGCAGCCCCAGGCAAACTCCCCTCGCCCACTGCTGGGTCCACTGCGCCGCCCATGACGACAACCATACTTCAATATCACGTTGAACCTGGAGCCGCCGCCGCCGCCGCTGCCGCCGCCGCCGCCGCAGCAGCAGCAGCTAGTCGATCGGCTTCTAGCGCAGGTGCCCATCCGCCGTCTTCTGTCACGCCAACCGCATCCACCGTCGTGCCGCGTGCTGCCGCCGCGCCCATCATCAGCCTTAACGGTAGCCATCCGTCTGCAGGTGGTGCGACATCTGCAGGCTCAGTGCGTCCGCAACTGTCTGCCCAGCAACAACAACAGCTGACTGCCTCTGCAACCACGGCAACTGTAGCAGGTGCGCAAAAATAATTAATAATTAAAAAAAAACAGGAGAAAGAAGAATAATATTCATCATTTTAAGAAAAACCGTCCCAATCCTCTGCCGCAGGCGCAGCCGCAGCCGCAAACATGGTTCGTCCCCAACTTGTTATCGCTGTGGGGTCTGCAGTTGGTTCGAGCGTCTCTGCCCCTCCCACAGCGACATCCCATTATCAACAGCAATTCCAACCACAGCAGCAGCAGCAGCAGCAGCAGCACGCATTCTATGGACAGCAACAGCAGGCGTATCATTCTCAGTCGTCCATGTTTAGTCCGCCCAATGCGCTGCCTTCTCTGGACGCGATTGGTTCTCACCATACATCTCGAGCCGCGTCGTTGGCCTCGTCGCCAACAACCGACAAGTCTGATCTCTTTAGCGCCCTTGGTATCGGTGGCGGCCTCGGCGTTCATGTTATCCCCCTGTCGTCTGCAGCCGCCGCTGCAACAGCTTTAACCTCCACTACCACGTCTTCGTCGTCATCTACCAACACCATTGATAACGTCGACAGCGACCTTCTTGCTGCTCATGGGTCCTCATCGTCACAGCCGCCGCCGCAGCAGCTTATCTGGTCAACAACTAGTGGTATCGGAGGCATCGAGTCATTGCTTGGCGCCAGCATTAACGGCAGCACAAATGAGTCGAGTGGAGGGGGGGCAATGGCGTCGCTTTTTAGTGGTCCAAGCAAGGGCACCAATGACACGTCCGCATCATCTTCCCTCTTTACGAGCTCGTCCCATCCCTTCTTTTCGTCGCAAGATTCCCAAAGTTTGTTGATTTCAATTGAACAAGGACTTTACTAAGAAAAAAAAATTTTTTTTTCTTTATCTACCTAGCGTCGGAACTCAAACGGCTCAGGGAACAAGTCAAAAATCTCCAATATCAGCTCTCCAAGGTCAATTATTATGCCGAATGTCCCAGCTGCAAGATCCGCCACAGGGAATGTGTTCTGGAGCCTTGCAACCACATGGTCCGTTTTGTTATTTAGTTTTGTTGATCGACTAAACCTTCTTTTTTTGTGTGTGTCAGCTCTGCAACAATTGCTCAGATCAGAATGAAGGCCACACAAACTGTGTGCAGTGTGGAACGTTGATTACCAATATCATCCGCGTCAGCTTTATGTAACAGTAGTTCCTCCGCTTTCCTGCTCCCCCCCTCTAAAGAAAAAAGAAAGAAAAGAAAAGAGTATTATTTTATAAAAATTTTCGTTTTGTTCTATCCTCATCTAATAAAAATAACAAAACAAAAAAAACAAACTACCGCGAAAACTGTCTTCCTTGGTTTAACGAATCCACACCACCGACGCCTTGGTATAAACATTTGTTCACGACTGAGATGGGAATGTCCAAGAGCTCGGGCACTTTCTCCTCGTGCTTGAAGGCCTGCGATCCGAGGTTTTCGATCACGTTTGCGTACTCATCCGTCACGGTGTGGATGGAATCAAGAGGCTGCGTGGCAAGGAAGCTATAGGAGACATAGAATACAAAGATGAATGCAGCGACGACAAGGACGTACACTGGAAGACTCAAGGCCCACCATCTGTTTTTTTGCATGAAAGAAATGAGAAAAAAATAAAGGGACGGAAACGAATTGTACTTGCTGGGATAGTATGAGATCCCCAGCTGATGCAACGTCTCGTCTGGCAGGAAGGCCCACAGGATAAACGCAACTATACAGAGAGCAGAGCAGAATAAGGGGAAAAAAGGACACAACCGATGCATGCAAACAAACCATAGCCGATGAACGAGCCCAAATAGATGACGAATCCGTATATCTCCACGTTGGGCTGCTTGGCCGCTACAGCAGCCGCCGCCGCCGCCGCAGTAGCAGCCATCCCCTGTGATGTTGGCTGTTGAGAACTGGGATAGGCTGAGATCGGCGAAGTCTGTTGCGGACGAGGCGATGCCGACCGTGACAAGTTCATGGCAGGCGACCCAGACGTGGGTGGCGTTATCGGGATATCCAGTGCCTGTGTCGCCTGCCGTTGCTGTGGTGGCAAGTCTGGGCCTAGAAGACTGTTTTTTTCGTGAGGTGAGTGGTCGCTGCCGGCATACGTACTGCTACTTACTGGCTTCCTGACCACGACACTGACCGTCCGCTGATGGGTCTCGCTGCGCACATCGCCCGTTTTCAGTGTTCAAATTCATTTTATTTTTTCTTCTTCCTTCAGCGACAATGAAAAAAGGGAGGACTATTTAGAAGATGCGCACAGGCTTGCCCATGGAGCTCTTGATGTAGAGCGAGCGGACGTTCTGCCAGTTCTTCTTCAGGAGCGAAACAAGGAAGTTGACCGACAAGTTGATGTTTTGGGCGAGCTCAGCCTCAGTCATCTCAACGTGGCCGACGGCGACACCCATGCACAGAACCTTTAAAACAACAACAGCGAAAGAAAGGGGAAAAAAAAAAAAAGAGTTAATAATTGTACACGGGATAAAAATTTTTTTTATTTAAAAAAAAGGGTACCTTCTTGAGCTGGAACTTGATGGTCGAGCGGACCTCATCGGCCTTGACGCTGAGGTGCTCTGCGTGTGTGACGAGGGTGGGGAACTTGCCAGCCTTGTTGAGACCGGGGCCCAAGAGACGGGGGATCTGCTTGATGAGGGCCTCCGAGGCAAGGAACGCATCGTACTTCTTGGCTGGATAAAGAAGAAAGAGGGGGGGGGACTTCGATTAGTCACGGCCGCTGCTGCAACGGCGTCCTTACCAAAGTTCTTGATGATCTTCTTGTTCTTGTTCCACTTCTTCATGTCGTCGACAGTGACGCAGTCGAGGCCAGCGTCCTTGGACTGGTCAGCGTGGTGAGCGTCACCGAGCACGCACACCTTCATCTTCGGGCGGGGGACCTTGGGGAGCCTACATTACAAAAAGAACAGCGACTATTGAGTTCTCCACGTTCTCCGCCACGACACAACGTACTTGATGCTGCCGCTGAAACGCTTGTCCTTTGCGGGGTCATAGTTCTTCAGACCAATCTGGAGCTCGACCTGTACGTGTGTGCGCGCGCAAGCGAAATTTAGCACGCAAAAACGTCGAATTATGCATGTACAGTCTCAGTGAAGCCACGCTTCTTCTCCTGCGAGCCGACGATGACCTTGTGAACCGACTGGTTCAGCAACTCACGGGAGACCTTGCTATACAATTGCAGAGAAGCGCGTCAGTACCTTTGAACGTCGAACCAACCACTTCATCGTCCAATCCAAACCAATCCCGGCTCCATCCGCACCCAATCCCAGCCCAATCCGCCTCTGCTCGAGCATCTCCCCATCATTCCAGGCCTCCCCTCCCTGTGCAACGACTGCAGCACAGCACAGGTTCCCGACCTTACCTCATTGTGGTGTTCGGGGTTATTGAAAGAGACCTGGGGCCTACATACGACACATAAAGATGGAGGTGGAGATTGGTCTCTTTCTTCAAAGTAACGCACAACAAACAATTACTGGTGAGGGGGTGAGGGGGTGAGGGGGGTGGGGTGGGGTGGGGTAGGACACAACTTGAAAAACTTTAAGAAGAAGAAGAAGAAGAAGAAGAAGAGAAAACTGGACACGATCAGCCAGTCCAGTCTGCAAAAAATTCGACCTCATCGAGGCGCTTGACGCCCTTGCTGAACTCGAGCGAGTCCACCTTGCCACGTTTGGCAGAGTCAACTTCTTGCCAGCATCGTTCGACCTAGACAACAAATAAAGTCATTATCTGTATTTATTTTTTCCTATTTTATTATTTTTTTCGTACCTGCTTGTCGGAGAGATACGTCTTGCCAAACTCGTACAAAAACTCAAAAAAGTCCAGCTTTGACATGAAGCCGTCACCATCACTATCGTACATGTCGAACAGCGACTTTGTTGTATCATCAAGCTTGTCCTGCAACAAGATATTATTACTTCCAAAAAAAAAAGTTTTTTTAAATTAATAATTTACATTCCAATCGGCACCGCCAGAACCAGCAGTTTGGGCCTGGAAAGCTTGCTTGGCCTGTTTCGTCTCCTCTGCATTCAGCTCCTCGACATAGCGGAATGGGAACACGCCCTGACACGAAAGTAGATATATATACTTCAGGGGGGGGAAAACGACAACGAAAATCAAAGTTACCTTGCGCCCATTAACAATGCCGACACACTGACCACTACCGGGGTTTTTGGTAATCAAGACCAGGTCGCCCAACTTGAATGGTATGGCGCTAGAGTCATATGCTAATTCGAAAAATAATTAGAGACCTTTCCTTCTTTTCTTTTGTCTTTGCAATACCATTTGGGTTGTAATCCGCGATCGCACGTGCCCACGCGATGGGAGTTTCGTCGTCGTCTTCCAAAGTAGCGGCAGACATCTGAGCCTCAAAACCGCCACCACCAAGCACGGGGGACGTTGGCGAGGACAGCTGAGAAGCCAGTCGTTCAATTTCCGACTGCATCGACTTGATTTGTTCACCCAGCTCGTCCGTCTGATTTCGGGATTGCAGCTCGAGCAGCTGATCTTCCAAATTGACTGCAGCAAGGAGGGGAAAAAAAAAAAAAGATAAAGCATTTGACTTTTTCGGCCTCCGTTTTTTTTCTCTCATACCTTTTTCCTGAACGAGCTTTTGTTCGTTTGCTGCAATTGGCGCTGCCCAATCAGCGTTGGGAGCAGATGCACTAGCATCTCCAGCAAAGCCGCTTTTGGGGCCAGTTCTGCTAGCAACGGATGCTCGACGCACAACTTTTTGCAACTTGGCCAGCTTGTTCACGCCAGCCTTGCGAAGAACCTTCATTTGCATAGCTTTTTTCTGCACTGCAAGCTGCGCAGCCTTTTCCATCGCACGAAGTTCCACGGACGTAGCAGCAGACCTAATGGCATGGTGAATTGATGAAAAGGCCTTCCGAGTCAAAAAATAAATTGTACTGTGAACTTTTGGTCATGGCCTCCTGCAAAACATGGATCCACTCCCACATTTCCTCTTCATTGGAAGCCGAGAAAAAGTAGGTCCTCTCTGAAGTTGTCACCTCGATGGCGTTTGGCTTCGAGAGCTGGAGGAAAAAAAAATTTTAAAATCCTCCTTTACACTTCGTTGTGATTGAAAGAAAAAAAAAAAACAAAGGTACCTTTTTTGATGCAAGTTGGAAGGACTGGCACTTGTTGAGTGGGATCAAGCCAAGCGGAGTTGCTTCCTATAATATAAAATAAGCACAAGCAAACACACACACACACAAAAAAAAGGCAAAAACCTTTTCGTCGTGGTAATAGGCAAGCGTGGCCTCTCGCAGCACAAACCAACGTCTCTTCCAGGACTTGATGCTCCCTCCTTGTTTGGTCAAATAGCCTTGCTTGACGATTTTCTAGTTCTCCAGCTTAGCTCAACCGAAAAAAACAAACAAAAGAAAACAACTAATGTTACAGTATCGGAACGGATGTAGTCGTTGATTTCCTCGATCGTCAGCGTCTGCTCCTCGTCATCGAGAGCCTCGACCATGGTCGGCGCACGCGCCTTTCTTAGCGGTTCTGACAGGAACAGAAAACTTAATAAAATGTGCGCAAGTGTTGAAACTCTACATACGGTCAGCATCAACAAGATCGCCCACGATCTCCAGCAGCAAGTGCATCCACTCCTCCATTTCTTGCTTGGTCGAGGCGTACATGCCGTACACTCGGCTTTTCGTGACGATCTCAAAGCCAAACTCCTTTGACAGCTTGTCCTGGGCTAGACGCACCTCGGTGACCTTGTCCAAGTCGATCTTTCCGAGCGGGAGCAGATCGGGCTACAACCATTATCAATTAGACACGTCCACGAATTCAAACAAAAAAAAAAAATAAATTTTTTTTTTTCTAATGTACCGTCTCATCTTTGTAGTACGCCAACAGGTTGTCCTTGCGGAGCACAAACCAACGCTTCTTCCACGTCTAACACGACAAGTGTGTGCAGAGTTACCAACAAGCTGTATTGCAAGTACACAAACCTTGATGCTACCACCCTGCTTGGTCAGATAGCCCGCCTTGACAACCTCAGCAGCCTGGAGTCCCACGCCATTATTGGGAAGCGCGGCGCGGATGGTGTCGACCCACGAGACAGCTTCCTGTTCGCTGTTTCCGCAGATGACATAGACGCGCTCGGGAGTGCTCACGGCAAAGGCCTCCAAAGGGTTCTTGGCGGAGCCCGCCGACTTGCCGTCGTCCGTCCGCTCGACCTTGTTCACCGCACGCAGGTAAATCATGCCCTGGGGCTCCTCAGACGTCTATCGCGTGAGTTGTTTCAGAAACCCTACCCCGCTAAGAAGAAGGGGAAAAAAGGAGGCACACCTTTTCGCTCTTGTAGTACTTGAGGTAGTTGTTCGTCAGCACGAACCAGCGCTTCTTCCACGACTGTCAAGGGGTGCGCGAAGAACGGTGCCGGTTAGTTTGTTGTTGAAACCGTCTGTTGTCGCCTTACCTTGTGGCCACCTCCTTGCTTCACGAGCCATCCCGTCTTCAAGATCTGCAGTCACGGGGTGAGCGAATCCTCGGCCCGAACTACAACAACAAGCCAGGACGTGTTCGTTACCTTGGTGGAGAGGGGCTCGTCCTCAAGGTCGGACGACCCATCATCACTCATCATCACGTGTATAGGGCAAGGACAACAAAAAAGTATGGCAGGTTTGTTTGGCGCCAAAATTTTTAAAACTTGATTGATGGCGTTCACGTTCCGCGCTCGGCGGCCACCGCTGCAGGCGCTGCAGGCGCTGCGGCAAGAGCCTCGGCGTGAGGAAGAGAAGCACGACGACGATGATCTTCAGCCCAGGAAGCGGAGAAACCCGTTCAGTCGTGCGTCGAGCCTCGACAGTGGAATACCGCAGAACTCTCCCGCTCCCCTAGCAAAACCGTTCCGTTTGCCTTCCTTTGCTCAGTCGACAGATCGTGTGATGACGCTTACTGTGACCAATTCAGCGCCGCCGGTCTGGGTACGCTTGTTTGGTTGTTGTTTTTTTTAAACTAGCCGACCAACTTTGAAATTCTGTAGGACCAGGAGCTCGAGCCAGAGCCCAATCCAGAGCTCGAGCCAGAGCCCAATCCAGAGCTCGAGCAAGCTGGCACGTCGGATGGCAATACTACCGAGCGTCCTGTACCCGTGTTACTCCGCCAGCTTCTTTCCTCCACCAGAATGGCATGTTCTTCTGGCTTCCTGACTTGGTTAATACTGGTTTGGTTACACAGAGCTTGCAGCAAACCGGCCTTGTGAAGAAGAAGGCGAGTAATCCTCAAAAGGAGGCCGGCGACGAAATGCAAGTAGCTGCCGATATGGACGAGGACATTATCTTTGAAAAGCTTTTGACTCCATCGATGCCTCTGTTATCGTCCATGCACAAGAGCCAAGCGTCACAAGCAACATTTGGATCATCACAGGCGGTATAAAAACCATTTGTCTTTCCATCAAATCCTCAAACCGTTTGTATTAAAAAGAACTCGACCGATTGGACCGTGTTCAACGAGGCCACCTTCACCTCCGCTGCAAAGTCCTTCAGCTGGCTCAAGTTTTCACATACTGTCGAATCTTCGCGTGCTGTTGCCGACTTCACTTCACATAGCTTCCCGTCGCTCCTCCCTGATAATGACATGATCTCCCAATCGTCCGCCGTTTGTAACGCCCAGCAGGGTCTCATGTACTGGAGCTGCGGCGGCGTGCCCATCAAAGACGACGACCTCAAGTCGAGCCGGCAGCAGGGAAAGCAAACAAACCACAAGCGCCGCCGCACAGATTCCTCTTCTACTTCTTCATCTGCAGCCAGTGGATCAGTCGTTGAAGATCAACTGGAGCAGTCCCCATGTCTTCAAGAGTGGTATTTTTTACGATTTGATTTATTGAGGGGTGACCTGATGTAAATCGTAAAAAGGCGAAAGGCACTCTCGTCGGTCTACTTTATGCTCCGGCACGGCCTGTGCGATTATTTTTACGTTCGATGCGCGACGTTTACTGCTCTTTTCGTGGCATCGAGGAACGGCGCTGGTGGATGCCAGGCGGTCATTACACGGTCAAACAAAGGTCTGCGAGCGAGCTTGACAGACAAAGGTATATAATATAATATGCAAACATTATTTTTTTTTTTAAAAAAAAATTATTTTGTTCTCTTTGCTGTAAGGTATCCCTTTTTCGATGCCGCTGGCAGAGACTTTGCAGCAATCAGTGCACAGCCAGCAAAGAGATGACGATGAAAATGCGGACCCTCAGCCGGCGACCCTCGTGGATCCAGGCATTGATGAAGATGATGTCGACTTGAAAGATGACATCGCAAAAGGTCTCAAGGTCAGCAAGGAGGCCATCGATAACTTGTATGGAGTAAAACAAAACAAGAACAAACTATTTTAACCATGTTTTTTTTTTTTCCAGCAAGCAACGACGCGTCGACTACAAGCTGCACAATTCGCCAGAGAGCGCGATCTATATGGACACACCTACGGGCATGCACGGCCTCTTCAACATGCTCTACACGATGCCAATCGAGCGCCACCTACCTGAGATTCTCGCGACCGCACCCTTTGTGAATGGGACGCTTCGGACGTTGCAGATTGTGCGCAATCGTGCCCTGCAGGTGGCCAAGCCGGGCTCAAAGGACTTTGAGACGATGCACGAAATCATGATCAAAGGCCCCATCCTCCCAAGCTGTCTCCGTACGCTTCAACGCGTTTTTGCGAGCGAGGCAATGGACACCACCGTTGTACGAAAGGCTGATCCCAGCGACATTGTTCCGTTGGCCATCCGGATCGACGGGAAAGTTTGAGAAACCTCACTGCTGCTTTTTTTTTCTTTCTTTCTTTGAACTGTACATTTGCGAGAGTTTACAGAAGCAGACAACAACAACAAAAAAAAAACAGTTATACGTTCAGAAATCCACAACGCGTCCTTTCCTTTCCCAATCGCCAAAGCGGGTTGGCTCGGCTCCTCGGGGCCCACCGACTTCTCCTGTCGTAGGGTTGATATCGTTCTCGAACGGCTCGATCGGCTTGATGGTGACTTCGATCTTCACCTCTTCGCCATTTCTGTTGACGAGAATGTCATTCTTGCGCTGCGAGAGACATGCACTCAGCCGCTGGCCCCAAGGGTAAAAGTTTTTGTTACCAAGGCTTCCTGAAATTCGCGCTGTTCTTTCACATCGCCCAGCGGAATCGGTCGCGGGATGTTCTCAAATCGATTCGCGAGCTTGTCTGTAGGTGCAGGCGTCGCTGGCGGCTTCGTTGCCATGAACCTGGCGAAGGGACGACAACGCCGCAGCATGCTGAAGCCCACTGAAACCACTGAAAAAGGAAAAAGATGGCGCCGGAGTGTTGGCCCCAATTTCCCTTCCGGTCCAGCCACACAGAACTGAAAATGCTCGCTCTGCGGCGCGCCTCGTCTCTTGCCCGTACTTTCAACGGTAAGTGTGCTCGGGCGGGCGGGGTTTCGGTGGCATTGGCTGCAAATGTGCTGAGTTGGGGTGTTTGGCACGGCATGAGGATCAGAGAGCGGCTGTTTTAGTGCAAGCAGAAAAATCAGGACACAGTCGGCCGCAGTCGGTAGTCGCACACAGGGGTGGGTGGGCGGGCGGGCGGAGGGGTGCTCTGGCCAAGCGCGTCAAGGTGGACTTATGTCGCGCTGCCTTGTTTTTTATTTTATTTTATTTCTTTGCCGACATCTCACTCTCTTCTCTTGTTCATGCAGGACAAGTCATCCGAACAAGCGCTACGGCTTCTGCTGCCGCTGGTGCGCATGCTGGCGAGGTGGCCGCCAAGGGCCACTTTTCGCGCCACTGGTATTTCGAGCGCGGTCTTGCCGTTGCGTTGCTCACGCTCATCCCCGCGGCTGTGTTTGTGCCCTCTGCCCCCGTCGACTATGCGATCGGTGTAGTCGTTCCCATCCATGCTTACCTTGGCTTTGAGGTACCTTCACACGTACTTTGTGTGCTTGTTTTACCTTGTCCTTTTTTTTTTTTTTCTTTCTGCAGTCGATGATTGTGGACTACCTGCCCAAACACAAGTTCCCCGTCGTGAACCGACTAGCATTCACCGGTGTTGGTCTCGCCACGCTCACCACCCTCTACGGTCTCTATCAGCTCAATGCCAACGACATCGGCATCACCAAGGCCTTCAAGAAGCTTTGGTCGCTGCACTAAACCCAGTTTAGCTTTCTTTTCTGAGTTTTGTTTCAGGTTCAACGTAAATTACACCTACCAATGACGCGCCGCGCGCGTGCTTCCTCTGAATATTGCTGCAGTGGGGGGGACCTAGCACGTGTCGTTTCTGCTGCTTTTGTTCGGCCGCTGACACAACAGAAAACGGTGGTCAGGGCCGCGGCTAATTTTTTTTGTTACAAAACCAGATGAAGACGGGGTGGAAACCCGGGGCCGGTGCTGGTGCTGGCCTACAACAGCAGCAGCAGCAGCAACAACAACAACAACAAGAGCAGCAGCAGCAACAAGAGCAAATATTGCTGCAGCAGCGCCAACTACAGCACCAGCTGCACCAGCAACAGCAGTTGTACTCTCCTAGTATGGCCTCTTTCTCTATTGGGCTCAACGGCACGACGACCTCGTCGAGGACCCTTCCTGGCTATCGTCCGTATCGCTCAAACTCAAACGGCGGCAGTATCGGCAGAGCAAAGTCAGCCTCGCACTCCCCGACAATGCCGACGTTGGCCCTACCAACCTCGTCACAGCCAATGTACGGACACACCATCGAGAGCTCGCTCGGGATAGCAAGCAACGGCAACAACTCAACAAACGACTTGACATCGCTGGACGATCGACAGAGCTATAGCGGTACTAAGGATTTGTGCTGTCTTTTTTCTTTTTTCTTTTTTTTTTAAAAAAAATGTCCCCTTATCTGGCAGCTGAGACACGGAGCATTGCCTCGACAGCAACCACCGATTCCCGACGCGCCATGCATGTTGAGAACGAGAAAACTCGACGAAAAATGCTCAAGAACAACTTCGAAGACCTACGATCGTACTTGCCCAACTGCCAGACGCGAAAGTACACCAAGGCCCAGATTCTCCTCAAAGGTACCGTATTCTCTTTTTCCTCTTGCTCTTGACACACACACACACAAAAAAAAAAAAATCATATTCTTCTAGCAATCTCCTATGTAAAGCTCCTCACACAACAGAGGACCGACCTCTTGCACGAAGTCAGGCGAATCAATGGCATCGTTACTGCGGAGCTGGGCACACAGGCCCTTCTTGCCGAGGACCCCAATGACGAACGGATTCGAATGGCTGTGGCCTTGATGTTGGTAAAAACAAACTCCGAGCTTGCTTCAAAAAAATATTTTTTCTTTATATTTTTAATCCCTGACATGTAGCAAACGCCCAATATCGACTCTGCAAAAGGCGAGGAAGTGGATGATGTGCTGCTGGAAGACGAGGAAGCAGCAGGGGACGACTGGATGGAATCGGCACCTGGCTCACCGGAAAAATACAAAGGCTGGGCCTCTGAGAGTCCCACAGGACCACTACCGCCTGCACAAGACACAAAGTTGCTAACGTCACCCACGTCGCCTGCGGTCAGCACGCTGCCTGGTGGTAAAAGGTGGAAAACATAAAATTGCTTATTTATTTGGTAATTAATTAGGGATGCCGTACGGATGGGAAGAAGCGCGAACAGACTCGGGTGAAATCTACTTTATCAAGTATTCTTTCAAAAAAAAATTATTTATTTATTTATTTATTTATTTTCTCGCTCGGTTTGATGGGAAAACAAATCTAGCCACATTGACAAGATCACGACTTGGCTGGACCCTCGCCAGGCAGGAACGGAAGCAGCAACGCAGGCTGCTCTGCAGCACCAACAACAGCACGCTGCCAAGAGTCAACAACAGCAGCGGAAGCAGCAAACGCAGCCGCAAGGTCCAGCTCAGCCAGCGACCATGTGGACTTCGACCGCTACTCGCCGGGCTCAGCCGAAAACCCCTGTGATGATGCCGATCCCGATGGACACGGCGTCTGCGTCGGTCATTTCGCAGTCGCAACCTCGTTCCGTTGTTTCTCCCAAGCTCTCGACGTCGCAAGCTCGACGATCTGCCTCTGGTGCTTCACCAGCAATGTACCACCAGGGCAGTTTTACGTTGGACACGGCATCGATCAATATCAGCAGCAACAACACACCCTCCTCCCCCATATTGTCTTCGGCAAGTGCAATCGATGGTTCTGCAGCAATGCCCAAGCTGGCCAAGATCAAGTCGCGGCGGAAGGTCGTCTCAGCAGAGGTCAAGTTGGAAGATCTTGCCGTCCCCATTGTTGGAGAAGGCTACTCTGATCAACCCCCAGGTCCTCCACCTTTGTCGAGCCTCAGCTCGACGAGCTCGTCATCGCTCACGAGCTCGTCCTCAAAACGCCTCAGCAGCACGTCTTCCACAAACAGTAATGCGACAATGCTTGGCTCGTTCAGCGGCACGAGTGGTGGAGTCATGCCCCCTGGCTGGGAGGCAGCAACAACATCCGATGGCCAACCTGTGTTTTTCAAGTATTTTGCTTTTATTTCTATTTCAATATTCTTCTGAAACTCTATGGAAAAGTCGATCCACTGGTGCCTTCCAAGATCTCCGCGCGCCCGCTGTTGATTTTGGCGCAACGTCTCCCACGTCATCCTCAATGGCCGATCCCGCGACGCCGACCACTTCGGCCGTCAAGGGGTCCAAAAAATCTGGAACCAAAAGTGGAGGCGCAACCAAGTCGAACAAGAGTAGCAAAGCGTCTACGGCCCCCGTCTTCCCGCAGCAATCGGCAGGAGTGCCCATGTCGCCGTTCTCCCTAACGCCTCCGTCGTCCTATCTTTCGGGCATGTCTTTCAGCAACAACGCCAACCTGGTGATGTCGCCGAGTGGGGTCAACATCGGGAGCCCGATGGCAGTCGCCAGTCCGCAGTCCAATATTTTTGGTGCGTTAAAACCCCCCTTTTTTTAAATAAAAAAAATTTTTTTTTATAACTAAGTTGCTCTATTTTTCGAAAAAACAAAACAGACGGCGTCGGAGATCGGCTCCCGTCCAACGACAAGGTCAATCGATGGTTTGATCACATGGACGTCCGATCTTCCTCTGAACAGCATCAGCTTGGCCAAAGCCAAGCAAACAGCCTCATGTCTGGTCTCAGACCCGATGACATGGCCGAGGTGTCCATGCTCCTCGATGACAATTTATTTTCCAGTGGTAACCGCATGTTTTGCAAAAAGAAAAAAAGAAAAATTGAATAAATCTCTTCCCAATTTCGCAGATGTAATGTATTCTGGCAACGGCCATAGATAAATATGCAGTCACAAGTTTGCGATTTGTATCATCATCATCAGCTTCTGTGTGTGTGTGTGCGTGCTATTATTTTTACCCTCTTTTCCCGACTTCCAAGACCCGCCTTTACTCCTTTCAAGTGTTCAAATCGACAGAAAAGAAAATACCGTAGTAATTTTTTTAAAAAAAAAAGTCTAAGAGCGCATATTCAGGCTGACATAGCCATTGAAATCCAGTCGGTAGGCTAGTGGTGAGGTAATGCTTGCCGCTGAGGAGGAGAATCAAGAATTCCTTAAGATTTTGGCCAAACACTTCCTCGAGACGCTGTACGGCACGCTCCAAGGCAGAGAAATCGGTCAAGCCTGCTGAGTTTCGGTCGACGCGTTGTGGGACCGGTATGCTTCCGACTTGGTTACAAAACACAAGGCACATGGAAAACAGCTGGTTCAATATCTGCAAGGCAATGAGTGCCGCACGGAAATAACAGATTGCTTCAAACCTACCTTTAGCAGTGCCTCATCCGTCAACATTGTCTGGTCGAGGCATGTCTTGAGAAAGTCAGCGTGTTGCTTGATGACATCGTCGATAGTGCGCACTTTTGTAAGCTCTTCTTGGAACTTTATCCACTGCGGCTCGAGGACCTCGATCATGATATAGTACTGGAAACTCTGAATGAACGAGAGCATCCGATGGCGCATATTGAAAGCTCTCATGACCACGGGCGAGTTGAATGCTTTCCAGGTCTTTTGGCCGAGCCACATTGCACCCAGCTGACGCTCGATGTGTTGACAGAAGAAGATATGGCGGAAGATCATTTGGTACTCTTGCAGAGCCTGGTTATTCAGTACGAGCGATAGGGGCCACTCAACCTTGTACTGCAGCTTGAGTGCCTGGATGCCGGTGAGTAGGGAGGTTGGGGCCCGACTTACACTGAGAAAGACAGGTGTGTGTTTTCTTTTATTAAAAAATAAACCTCCTCTTTTTTGGGTGGGGAACTTACTGGGCTGGACTGCTAACCACCCCAGCGAAAAGGGACAGTTTTTGAGAATGAGCCTGCGAAGAGTCCTTGTGGGAAATTTGGAAGATGCGCATGAGCTCGTCCATGAGAGACAACTCGCCAAAGCTGACCGAGAGGTCGTCACTGAATGGGTCGTTGCCCGATGCGCTCATTCGGACAGCAATCTCCAAAAGCGACTGCACCTTGGACACGGAAATGTCATGCACGTTTTTGTTGAGATCCTACAGGAATAAAAATAAATAAATATTTTTTATTTTTAAAAATAAGAATGAACAAAATTCGTACCGCGCCAGCAATGTCGACAAAGTGAACAAAGAGGTCGCCCGACTCGAGGAAAAAGTACCTTTTAATAGCGTGTAGCCGCTGGACTAGTTGTTTGTCATTCATAAGCAGGTTCAAAAGCTGCTCGGCCGCAAACGCATGCGCAGACGTGATCGACCCCAAGTAGGAACTCTCGTTTGCTGAAAAAAGCAACTTTTTTTTGAGAAGGTTCTGGCGTTAATGGAAAAGTCTACTTCTGTTCAACGAATCTTTACCTTTGTTGTCGTCTGCCTTTCGGGCACGGGGAGGTTGCACCGTCGTATTACATTGAGATATCGACCAGTGTTGAGGATGAGTGAAGAAACGCCGTCGAGGAAGCTGGGGACTTTGTGCAAAATGTAGTTTTCGGAAAAGATCTTGGCACTGTCGTCGTCCGCTTTCGGCTGTATGTTTTTGTTATTTTGTTCAGACAAAAATTGTTTTTTTCTAAGAAAACAGCAGACCTTGAGGTAGCGGACCATAAACTCCAAATACGGATCGTTGATCAGGCCCTTGTAAATCCAGTCCTCGATCATGGAAAAGTAGGGTCGCGAGGCCTCCTCCAGCAAGTAGGCATACATGTCACGAGAGCCCGTGTCCCTACAAATGTATATTAAAATAATAATAAAAAAACGATGCGCTAGCTAAACAACCGCCTACCCTGCAAATGAAACCATTTGCTCGTGGAGGTGGTCCAGGATGGCGCCCCCTTTGCATCGGTTCTCGCGGAGAATGTGGACCAGGGACTCGAGACTGCGAAGGTTTGCTGCCGACGGCTGGACAAAAAACCACAGACGTTGTAAAGTCAGCGCCCCTTGTGTGAACTCATGTTCGAGCTGAGCAACGAGTACGAGATATTCCTAGATTTCGAAAGTTTTAAAAAATCGGAAGCTGCAACAGCAACCAAAAAATTACTTGCGACAGCGTCTGTATGGCTGAACAAAGCACGTGGCTGATGAGTCCCTGTTCATACAGCAAGCCCTCTTCGACATAGCTTTGCACGATCAGAAACGACGAACAGATTGGCAAGACACGACCAACCAAGTGATCCAGTGCTCTGTCAATCTAAAACCAAGGCAGGCCATTAACTCTCGATGCAAGTAAAGGATGTACCGAGGGAGCTGTCTGAAAGGTCGGTCCAGAGTGCGGTTGCGTGTCAAATGACGAGATGGAGATGTAACGGCCATCAAAGCCAGCCATAAGGAACAGCAAGTCTTCGACGAGGGCCTGCTCCTGGACTGCCAGCGAGCAAGATTTGAGCGAGGGAACGAGGATACCGCCATCTTCTTTCCTGGCCTGCGAAATATCCTTGGGGAATGCAGAGGCACGCTGACGTACGCGGATAGATCAGGGAGATAGTTCAGCTGAAAGGAAAAGCGGCGTACCTTTTTCAAGTTGAGCACGCTGACATGTTCACCAGTGCGCACCCACGGAGGCATCTTGGGGCCTATGTTGGTTTCCAGGACCTTGTCAGCCGAGTGGGCCGTTCCCGATGTCGTCGACACGAGCTTAGAAAGCACGTCCTTCTTTGCAGAGGCCGGAAGGGCCACCAGGGCCGGCAAAGATGTCACCTGAGTTGCACCAGTCGTGGCTCCCAGTGGGTTGGGCCCCTTTTTTGCCCCTGACTTTGCGCCCGCAGCGAGCGCGGCCTGTACGGGCGACTCGGCCCCTGTTGTAGTGATGAGCAGTGGCGACACGTTTGTGGTGGCCGCAGCAACGGCCGCGTTTGGGTGCATGAGCGCCTCTGCCATCGCCGCCTCGATGCGCTGCAAGTCACGCAGGGAAGCGACTGCCTCACTAGTGGTTGTGCTGCTGGCCCGCCCTGCCCCATTCGCACTGGTGCTGCTGTCACTCAGCTGCATCTCGCCCGCCTCCTTGTCCAGACAGATGGCGGCGAGGGCAGCAGACAGCTCGGCGTCGTCCGCGATCTTGCCCAGCAGCGCAACAAACGAGTCCAGCTCCCTCAACTGCATCTGCCTCAGGTGGTCGTAGTGGCCGTTGAACGCGGCCGTATCGCCAGAGAGATCTGCCAGCCGCTTGCGCGTCGCCCCGGACGACGCCTGGGTCACCTTGACGCTCGTGACGCTCGTGCGCTGCACATACCGCAGGAACCGCTCGTGGTTCTCAGTCACGTTGAGCTGCAGCAGCAGCTGTGACATCTGATTACGCAAAAGGGCGTCCAACTCTCTTTAGCGGTTGCCTCGGGAAAGGCTTGTAACGGCCTTCACGTACAAGGTGCTCGAGCCGGAACCCGCTCATTCCGTTGGTTGAACTAAAGTTTTTCACGCGCGTGGCTCTGCCTCGCGTTGGTTGCGGCCTCCTTTCCCTGGCCTGTGGGCTTTCTCTCTCCCCCCCCCCCCCACCCCCTCTTCCTCAGTCACGTGCGGTGACGTGGAGTCGGGGAGCGGGTTTTCGTTCAGGGGGCTGGTAACCGCTGGTTGATGCTGTGCCCAAGGACTATGCCATGTCTGATGTTTTTTACGCGACGGTGATCACTCGGCACTGAACGTGGGATCACGAAATAAGACGCTCGCGCGCAAGGTTTTCCGTGCGCGAGCGCTGCCGTCGAAGACCGTCCTCTCAAGAAAGGAAGAAGAAAAGTGTGCTGGCGAGAGATTTGGGATGGACAACAAAATCAATGCCACAGTAGCACAAGCACAAACTGTGTGTCGGTCTGCTGGCGTTCCTGCTTTCTATTCTCACTCTTTGCCGGAGTTTTTAGCAGTGGTGTCTCACAGTCTTCTCTGTTTTCTATTGGCTTATGCAGGGGTGGTGCGGCCAAAAATACACGCGCCCACTTCCGCCGCCTCGACACAATTATGGACCGCAGCGGCGCTAACACGGCAGCGTCCACTTTGCCGTCACCCTCGCCTTCGCCCTCGCCGCCGCCCTCGTTTATCACATCGTCGCCGCGACCCGCGCGGCGCCAACTGATCCCCGCACCGAGCACTGCATTGACGTCATCTGTGGGGGTTGCTTCTGCGGCCTTGTTACCAGCAACATCAACCGCCAAACGGATAAAACAGCAGCAGCCGCATCAACCACAGCAGCTAGAGCAGGTATAAATCTCCAATTGACTCTGATTATTCTTATGCATCGTTTAATTATGCGGCAGCCAATGCTTGTCCTCCCAGCTGCGCCCCATCACGTCCACCACTTGCACGACTCGACCGCGGCAGCCGAAAACGCCATGATGGAAGAGTCGCCAAAGGTAACCTTGTTTTCGCCGCCATTTGTGGCCGTCAGAAGGAATAGTGTCTCGGCTCTTGCTTCCTCTTCGTCTGCGTCCTCCCCTCGTATGTGGAATCCCCCCCCAATTTTTTGTGTACGGCCACTCAAAATTTAAACGATAACAGGCAAGCGACGACTCTCCACGGTCTCAAACTCTAGCGATCAGCAGTCACAGAGCCCTGGATCCTGTCAAGACGACGGTCATCTCGAAACGTCTGCCGGCAGCAGCGAAGAGTCCCAGGCTGCTGCAACAGGGCTCAACATTCGCGTGCGCTTCGCTGCCTCCCACACCTTGTCGTCTGTTATGGAGGTCGACGCCGAGAGCGCCAGTGGGAACACCAGCAGCGGAGAAGAAGGCAACCTAACCCTCCCCTCGTCATCTTCATCCTCGTCAGTTACACCCTCATCGCAGTCGTCATCCAGCAACTCGTCGTCCTTGTCGCTGTCGCTGATGTCTCCCGCCAAACACTCGATCATGCCAGCAGCCCTTCGCGCATCATCTGGCAGTGATGAACTATGGACGGCGACAACGGCAAAGTCTCGAGCTGATTGGCAGTTTGTGGCCGCATATCGGGGGGGCCGGGTGATCGAGGACGCCACTGACGAGGATGTCGAAGAGGAGGAGGACAGCATTGACGACGAGGAGGACGACGTCCTGGCCCCAGCTGACGACACGGATGAGAACCGAATGGTCGCGGACGACGCCGCCAACGGAGAGGACATTGATGAGGGGCTCAATTCAAGCGTCCATTTCCATTTGCAGCAGCAGCATCACCTCCTTCACCACCACCACCACCACCACCACCATCTCGGTCACCATAATCATCACAACCACGACGCCTACAGCAACAATAGCCACGGCGACTCGGAAAACCTTGTCGTCACAATGTCGTCGCTCAGCGACGACGATGGTCGCGAGGACGGTACGACGGAGCAGGTGGAGGAAGAGGAGGAAGAGGAGGAGACGCAATGGATCGAGTTTGACCCGTACGTGTTTATCAAGAATCTGCCACCACTGCCAAAAGAACACCTCGCCATGCCCACGCGCCTGCCCTTTAAAGAGGAGCATTCTCCTGCCATAACGCTTGGTAGCTTGCAATAACATAAAAAACAAGACCCTTTTTTTTTTTTACTTGATTCTTTTTTCTTAGTACTCGACCTCGACGAGACCCTGGTTCACTGCAGCACTGCTAGGTTAGAGAGCGCAGACATGGTCTTCCCTGTCGACTTGAACGGCCAAGAGTTTATGGTATTTTTGCAACGGGGAAGTGTCTTTTTTTTTTTTTAATGACTCTCCTCTCAACTAGGTCTACATGCTCCAGCGTCCGCATCTGTTTACGTTCCTCGAGCGCGTGAGCAAACTGTTTGAAGTGGTCGTGTTCACTGCCTCGCAAGCAGTCTATGCAGATAAATTGCTTGACTTGCTGGATAGTGACCGCAAGCTCATCAAGTAAGCAGCATTTCCTGCAATAATTTTTATTCTTAACTTTCCGATTTTGTACCAAAGGCATCGTCTCTTCCGCGACTCGTGTGTGCTCGTCGAAGGAAACTACCTCAAGGACCTGTCTGTTCTCGGTCGTGACATGTCTCGTGCGTTGATCATTGACAACTCTCCTCAGGCCTTTGGCTACCAGGTAAAGAAGGGGGGCCGATGATTTCTCTCTTTTTTTTTTTTTTTTTGGTTGACGCTGACGACTGTAGATCTCAAATGGCATCCCCATCGAGAGCTGGTACGAAGATAAAGACGACCGCGAACTCCTCAATGTGCTCGAGTTTCTCGAAACCCTCGTAAACGTCCACGACGTGCGACCTCATCTGCGTGACCGCTACAGACTTCACGACCGTGTTGCCAGTGCACAGGCTTTTTAAATTACAAGTTAAAAAAAAAAATTTTTTTTTTTTTTGTACATACCTTTTTCTTATGATGGAAGAACCTCCTCGTCGCATCCGGGTCGGAATCCTCGGCGCCACTGGCGCTGTTGGTCAGCGCTTTGTGGAACTCCTGCACACACATCCGTGGTTTGAAATCAGCGCGCTGGGTGCGAGTGATCGTTCGAGTGGCCGTGCTTACGCCGAGGCCGTACGCAACTGGGTCCTTCCGGGCGACATCCCCGCGTCGGTGGCTGCGATGACTGTGGGACCGTGCGAGCCCGCGCACTTTGCAGGCTGCGATATTGTGTTTTCTGGCCTGGACAGCTCGGTGGCCGGTGAGGTCGAGACAGCCTTTGTCGACAAGGACTTCGTCGTGTTTAGCAACGCCAAGAACCATCGCATGGTCGCGGACGTGCCTCTCATCGGTTTGGCAAAACAACGTATCCCATCTGCTCTAAAACGTACGAATGGCAACTGACAGTGCCGCTCGTCAACGACGCCCATTTCGAGCTGATCCCGGCACAGCGTAAGAACCGTGGCCTGACAAAGGGTAACTGCCATTCTGAGTCCTACGTATTCAAGATGTTTTCCTGCAGGCCTCCTCGTGTGCAACGCAAATTGCTCCACGACGGGCCTTGTAGTCGCGCTCAAGCCCTTGCATGACGCGTTTGGGATTGACGAGTGCACGGTGGTGACTATGCAGGCCATCAGCGGGGCCGGGTATCCGGGTGTGGCGTCGATGGACATTATCGAGAACGTCATCCCGTACATTTCGGGCGAGGAAGACAAGGTAACAAACCGTCCGGCGACTATTGCATGCGAGCCCGCAAACACTGAAAAAAATATATATATAAATTTTACAACAACATAGCTCGAGACAGAGCCACTGAAGATTTTGGGTTTGATCAATAGCGACAAGACTGACCACGTCTTTGCGACGTTTGACGTGTTTGCATCGTGCAATCGAGTTCCTGTCATGGACGGGCACACGGAGAGCGTCCTTGTTAAGTTCAAAAAGCCAGCGGCAAATGTTGCGCAGGTCGAATCCGTTCTGGGCTCCTACACCAGCGCAGTACAGTCGATGCATCTGCCCTCTGCTCCCGAGGTGTGCATCCAAATCCTCACCCAGAACAATCGTCCCCAGCCTCGGCTCGATCGGGACCGTGGCAACGGATTCACCGTTTCCGTTGGCCGTGTGCGACCGCTCAAGACAATCCTTGAGTCGAACGGTGATGCACCACTACTCGGCGTCCAGTTTACGTTGCTGTCCCACAACACCATATTGGGAGCCGCGGGCAGTGCCATCCTCAACGCCGAACTTGCTGTGGCCAAAGGGCTTGTCCGGCTTTAATAGCTTTTTTTTTTTTTTTTTACATCTTTTGGGCCGATAAAAATGATGATTCAGTGAAACAACAAGAAAAAAAAAATGCGTATTTATTCGGTTAACATCCTAGCTGATTGGTTTTCCGTTTGCGGCAGCAGCGGCGGCGTGCTGTTTCTTTTGGATCGCGGCGAGGAGGTTGTTGTTCAAATTTGGAACAGAGCCGATCGCCCCAATGCTGCCCAACGGGGGCGCTGCGTGCGAGCCGTTGGTTTCGTTGCCAACCGCGTCGCGTTTTCCCATGCCGACGTCAGAGTCGGAGCGTTTTGGCCGGCCTAAACAAAAACCATTCATATCAAGACTAAACTTTCTCCTATTAAGATAGTGATACCTTTGAATAACCCCCCGTTACTTCCTTTTTGCACGGCGGAATCACCATCGGGAGGTGAGTTTGAAAAGAGATCGACAGAAGACGCGCGCGACTTGGTGCCATTGCCTCGCAGGGACGACTTGGGGTTAATGGCAATGCTGGAAGGTCTTTCAATGCTCGCGATCGAGTCCCGGTCGCTCCCGACGTGAAGGCTGCTGAGCGAACTACCACCCATCATCGGCAGAGCCACGGCTCCAGCAGGTAGGTTACGCGGTTTTAACGGCACAGCTCCAGTTGGTCGCGATGGCTTTGTCTCGATTGGTGAAGGTGACAACTCTGGGCGAACACCGGCTAAGAATATCAAAGTTTTAATGATGTGAGCTTTTACAAAGACGAAAGCATACGTCGGAAGACAAAGTCGAGCTTGGACTGGCAGTTCTCGATGGCCCGGATCCACTTGTCGCGCTCTTCTATCGATGACGCTTCCAAAACGTACGTCTTTGGAGCACTGAGGTCGTATCTGGTGACTTCCCAAGCTGAAAAACCAAAAAAAACCAAAATGAACACAAGAGAGCAATAACAGCAAATCAAACCAAAATGGTGCCCTTTCTCTTCAGATAGCAGGACGTTGCACTTGCTCAGTGGAATGCTGCCCTTGAACGAATAGGATTTCTAGAAGGGGAAAAAATTATCAGTATCTTTTTTCAAGGAGGCCCCCTCCAAAAAAAAAGTTACTCTCTTGAGAGGGTTCTCTTTTGCGTAGACAATGGTCTTGTCAAACAAGAAGATACGCCTTTCTTGCGCCTTTCCTTTGGAGATCTTGACCATTGTCGTTTCCATTAGCAGTTCCACATTGTTTTCCACCAGATCGGGTCCCTAGATATTCAGTTTCAGTGGGACAGCAAAGGCAAAGCAATACTGACCTCCCAACCCTCGATGGACGATTGCAATTCAGCAATCATCCTTTGGTTTTCCTTCTGGCGCTGCATCTCGTTCACGAAACTAGCAGCTTCTTTCATCTGCACGAGGGCATCTTCGATGGCCTTGAAGTCGGCGTGCGTCTCATCCGTGTGCTTTTGCAGCTCCTGCACCGAGCATAAATGAAACATGATTGTTAAACTGAAAAATGGTAACGTACTCTCAGTAGCAGCGGATACTTGCACAAGCGTTGGATTGGAGTAAGGAGATAGCCCTCGAGTGGTAGACTTTGGCTAATCAAAAGTTGACAGCCCTTTAGAATGGCAAAGAATTAGTTTAACACAGAAATATGTAAGGCAACTTGCTTCCAGAAAGGCCTTGAACTGAACGTTGTTCTTTTGCAGCTCGCTCAAGTACGCAACGGCCTTTGGATGGTTGCCGCAGTAGACACTGTAGATCTTGAACCCTTCCTTCTGTAAATTTTTTTTATCTTTTAATTGAATGGTCGGATCAACCTTGTATTTTCGATACCGCCTCCAGAAAGACTTGGGGGAGGGTTGCCGGCGTCATTTCGATTGCTTGAGTCATCCTTTTTTCAAACTGCTCGTGGAACGTGTGAATCTCCTCCATGTTGGAAAAAAGGGTGCCCAAATCTGCGCGTGTCAAGCCCATTTGTTGCACTTTCAACACTTGCTCTGCTGGGCGAATGTACCCCTGCAGAAACACATTTTTATGGTTAGAATTTTTTCTGTAGAAAAAAAAAACAGACAAACTTGCTGTACCTTGATGATATCAAACAAGTTGCGGACATAGTCCCGCTCTGTGGAGACGATCTCGCTGATTACGCGCAAGCGAAGCTCAGCTTTAGACGGTTTGCGAGGCTCGTCTACCAAAAGAGTGAGAAATAAAGGAGACAGGGTTGGTGTGAATACCTTCAGTAGTTGCTATTGTCAGCGGCACGGACAACCTCTCGGTCTGTTCGCTACTTTTGTTGCTGTCGAGCATTTGCACAAAATTGACAGGGACCCAGCCAGAGACACCATTAAGTCGACCCTGCCACCAATCAGGATACGAAAGGCTGTCGGTAATCTCGATGATATCGCCCTGATTGAAAGCAAGCTCGCCCGAGCTCTCGACCTGTGATGCAAACAAGGCCCGTGCGTATTGTAGTGAGCCTGTGGCAAGCCTGCATTAATACTCGACGGGTGGGAAGAAGTTCGTTACCTGACGTCGCGGGGGCTGCTTCTGGCATTGTTGATACAGCCGCGGCCGAGATCGACGAAGCCTTCAAGGTGCTAGTTAACATTGACAGAGCGGGTGTATCAACAGACGTGGGCGCATCTGCTGTCACTGCTGGAGAGATGACCTCCTCTGGCGCTGCGTCCGAACCTTGCTCCTCATCCATGATCTTAAGATAGGACGCCGGCACCCATCCAATCTTGCCATTGATGTCTGCCTGCCACCACTCCTCGTGCTCTCGGTCCTTGATAAGAAGGATGTCGCCCCTTTCAAAGCAGAGCTCGCCGGCAATGGTAGACTCACTGGACGTCCACACGGCGATGGCACGAACCGGTCGTGCTGTTTTCTGCTCCGACTTGTGCGATGGGGCAGGCTCAGTGGTCTCGCTGCCAGTCGTCGGCTGCTGCTCGTGTTGCTTGCGTTGCGGTTGGGGCGACGCAGTCGTACTGGTCGCGGTTGGCCGATGCTGCTGCTGCTCCTCCTCCCTGCGTTGCAGTGGAGGCGACGCGGTTGCGGTGGCCGTCGTCGGCTGATGCAGAGGCGACACTGTGGTGGTGGTCAAAGTGGAAGCAGACGGTCTGGACGGAACGGGAGGCTTTGGTTTGCTGGAAGCGCTAGCAGCGGTCTTTGGTGGCACAGTTGGACCGATTGTACTACTTGTCTGGGCTGGCGTTGAGATTGGCACAGGGGTCTCGACAGCCACATGGCCTTCCTGCTTTGGCACAGAGGCGGGTGACGCAGAGGTCGAGGACGAAAGGTTGGCTAGGGACGAGTCGCGCCGTGGCCTCGGAACGGGAGCTGGCACGGTCGCTGACTCGGCACTAGCAAAAGCTGTTGTCGTCGTGGATAAAGCGAAAGTGGTCGCGCCACTGGGGTTGGCAGAGCGAGCGACCGAGTCGCGCCGAGGTTTGGGTACCGGGACGGGTGTCTCGGCCGACGCTTCAGGCACATGATGCGCAGGGGGTGCGTCCGGCATGGTCGCAGCAGCAGCCAAGACGGGCTTGGGCAGTATGGCCGGCTTGGCCACAGGAGCGGGCGGCTTGGCCGAGTTGACGCTGTTGGCCTGCGGCGACGCTGGCGGTGTTCCAGCTATATTTGGCTTGACGGGGATGCGCGGCTTGGGCCGCGCCGCCGCTGCCTGTAGTTTTGTTTGCGTTTGCAAGGGGAAGCAAGGGAGGTTCAGCACGCAAATAGAGAACGAGAGAGAGAGAGAGAGAGAGCGCTGTGGGATACATACGGTTGGTGGGGTCTCGTCCATCTGTCGCACGAAAGGCCGGGATGTCCGTGGCCTACAGTGTGCGAGTGTATATGTTATGTGAGAGATGCGGCAAGAGAGCTGCACAGAGAGAGAGAGAGAGAGAGAGAGAGAGAGAGAGGGAGAGAGAGAGAGAGCTGCAGTGACAGTCAGAGGTTCAGTGCGAGAGCTAGCGAGAGACGCGCAGCCTTGTCGCACGTAAAAAAACAAACACACACAAAAAAAATTATTTTCAGCTCCGTCGTGCGGCGTCGTGCATGTTTCTCAGCTGGCAACTCACGAATCGGCTCGTGGACGAGGTGTATTACACCTTCACCGGCCAGCACACGTACGACTACAAGTTCCAGATCGGCGCCTCGCCGCTGAGCGAAACCTGGGAGTTTGCGTCTGGCCTCGTGCTGTACCTTGTCGTCGTGTTTGGGCTCCGCGAGTATGTGAAGTCTACGAAGGCGATGCCGCTGAAGGGACCGTTTGCCGTGCACAACCTCCTGTTGACCATCGCGTCGCTCGTGCTCCTGCTGCTTATTGGCGAGGTCATGATCCCTCTCGTCCTCGAGCACGGCTTCTTCTGGTCGTTCTGCAGCCACGCGAGCTTTCACGAATCTGGCCTCCAGTTTGCCTATTACCTCAACTACCTTTCAAAGTACTGGGAGCTCATCGACACCGTGTTCCTTGTTTTGCAGAAGAAGCCGCTCAGGTTTCTGCATGTCTATCACCACTCGCTGACGATGGTCCTCTGTATAGCGCAGCTCCGTGGTGAGGTTGCTCTGGTGCGTAATCTCGAGCTATTTACTGGTCGTTCTAACCAGAACCCTATTGCTGTCAGCAATGGGTCCCGATCTTCCTCAACGTCATTGTCCATGTCATCATGGTACGCGGATCCCTCGAGTTTGCATTTTCTCAACATGAACAAAAAAAAATTTTTTTTTTTAAAATTTCTCCCAGTACTTTTATTATTTCCTTTGCGCCATCGGGGTCAGAAAGATCTGGTGGAAGAGGCATGTCACGACAAGTCAGATTGTCCAGTTTGTGATTGACTTGGTCGTGTGTTACTACTGCACCGCCATCGCCTATTTGCATCGCAGCGAAACGTCGTGGTACACTGGCAGCGACTGCCAAGGCGATATCACCGCAGCCTACTGGGGGTGCTTCCTGCTCTCGAGCTATCTCGTTCTCTTTGTCCAGTTTTTCTATGAAACGTACGTCAGCAGAAGCGTCGACAGGAAGACCCTGTCGGCTGTCCAAGACCTTGAAAGCGGCCCCAAGCATGATTAATATAATTAGAAAAAATTTGTACAGCATTGTCTCGAGTATTCCGGTTTCCTTTTCTTATCAAGTCGTCGGCGGCTTAATGCCAGCCTTTGTGTACATTCGATTCCAATATTCAGATGGGCTCATCGTATCGAAAGCAGGAGGCTCGTTGACATACGGAATCCACTCCTTTGCTGTGACATCCTTCTTTGCAGCAAGCTAAAAAAAAAAATTTTTTTTTTCCCGGTCAATAGAGCATCAGATAGGAAGGGTACCTGTTCCGTGTCCGGTCGACGGAGGATTGTGTAACGGATAATGCGGTCGTCCACCTTGAGCAACCGGTTGAGTTCGTTCATCACTTGCGGTCTCGCGTCAAACTTCATGAGGAAATAGCTACAGTAACCAAAAAAAGTCAACTACCGACTGAACGCACCACAGCAACAATGTAACGTACTGTCCACTGACAAAGCTGTCTGTGTGGGCCTTCATGGGGTACGGCAGGTTTTGCACACCCAGATTTTCTATCTTTCGTACCACACCCTTGTTGTCGAGCACAATAAACGCTTGCTTTTTCAGCAGGTCCCTAAGGTCTGCCTGCAAAAAAAAATAGGTTGGTTTTGAACAAGGACACGGCTGCAGCTTGCGTACCAGCTTAGCGTACGACCGTGCAATGGTGAGGATTTCGTAGAGCGGCATGTGGGTTTTTGAAATGTGTCACCCAGACAGAAGTACAAAAACAAAAGCACTCTAACAAAGCGCTAGATTTTTTCCTTTTATGTCGTCCCTCAGTTTACGCTGTAGTTGGGAAAACCGCCGCCAAAGACGAGTGGATTGAACTGGAGGTTGTTTGAGTTGAGCTGTCGGTTGCCGCTGGCATAGACAGCAGGGTTGATGGGCGTTACATTGCCGTAGTTGCCCAGAGCAGCCGGGGATGGGCCTGGAGAAGGCGCAGAGCCACCGACGCTCACACCTGGCAGGGAGATCACAGAGGGCTGGGTGCTACCAGGGTAGGCCGAGCTGGCGGTGACACAGGGCGCAGTGAGGTTGAGGACAAACATGGGCGAGATGGCCTTGTGAGGGGTCTCGCTCTCTTCGTCGTCGAAAACGAGAAGATAGTCGTTGTCCCGTTTCCTCTTGGACGGAGGGTCCACAACCTCTGCTTCGTAGAAGCACGTTGTACCGGGATAGAGAGCCAAAACCTATAAATTTGGTATTCAATTAGCATTTCCGCGATACAAATGGCCTGAAAGCACCTTTTTCCCCGAAGGAAACTCGAGCTTCTTGGATGGCTCTGGAAGCGACTTGGGCAGAGGGATAATGGCATCAGCAGGGAGAGAGTACTTTTTCTTTCCGACTCCAGCCTCTTCCTCTTCAACATCCTCGACCTCGTACCTGTGAAAAGAATAAATAAATTCAGAAACTGAAAAAATAAAATAAAAAGAATAGAATACTTGTTCTTGTTGGGAACCTGCTTGACAACAGTGGCCAAGATCCATGTTTGCACGGGCTCTTTTGGCTGCAATAGAAAAGGTGAATTACTAATTTATTAAAAAAAAAAAGAGGGCGCGGGCAATGAACAAAAAGGATACCTTGCTGGTTCGCGCCGCGACATAGTCGTTCTTTCGGAAGACATAGTCCGGATTGGCGGGGACGGGACCGCAGAGTGGGGGGAAGGCTGTCTTGCCTTTGAACAGCGGCAGGGGTTCCCGCAATAGATCCTGAACCGGGTTTGATTTTTGCTTTTTGCGCGGTGGCGGCTGCTCGTCGGACGATCCGTACGCATCATTCCTAAAGGTAAAAGTGAATTTTTTTCAGAAATAAATAGAGAGAGAAAAGAAAAAAAAACAACAACGGAAAAAACATACGCATTCGATGCAGCCTTCCGCCGGTTTCCGGACTGCTGAGACTCATCGTACGCGCTCTGAGGAGACGTTGGTCCCGGAAAACTCCTGGCGCCTCCATGGGCATGTCCGTTGGCCGCTGCTGGTGCACTGCCGGTGCGCAATGGAACGTTCGAGCCGCCAATGACGACAGCAGGACCAAATGGATGGTGTGCGGCATTGGCATGCTGTCCTCGCTCTGCTGCAGCAGCGGACGCCATCGAGTTGGTTCCAGCACCGGCGCCACCAGTGGAAAGTGCGGAAGCCTTGTCCTTTTCCTTGCTGGGAGACTTGGGACGATTGTGCACTTTGTTGCCAGTGGGGAGACTACGCGGAAGCTGCGCAGGTGCACGCGTGTGCTCGGGGTCGTTGTACATAGGGATGACGTCCTTCATGCGTTCGTGTATTTGAGCCTTGGTTGCTTCCAGCCGGCGCACGAGGCGTTCGTTGGACGAAGTGATATGGCGAAGCGTGCGGGCCTTTTTTTACATAAATAAATAAATAAATAAAAATCAATACCCACTTTCCTTTAAAGATTAATGGAAAAAAGTGTACCTTGGCCGATTGGAAGGGCGTGAGGGTGGTCAGCAGCTTTTGAAGCTCTTGTATTGCCTGTTCACGCACCTCAACCGACTGCGAGGGGGCGTTGATAACAATGGCCAAGGCTTTTTCGTTCACTGCCTCGAGCAGATGGTGCGAGGCCGCTTCGATTACACGGAGCTATGTAACATCGAAGAAGAAGAAGAAGAAGAAAAAAAATAGTACGACTAAGAAAGTGAACCGTGCGAGAGAAAAACCAAGTACCTCGGTGTGCGCGCGCTGAATTTCGACAGGAAGATCTTCGATCCCGTCAAAGTAGTCCTCGAGCAGGGAGGAGATACTGGGTTCCTTGGCGTTTCCGCTGCTGCTGTTTTCATTGCTCACGCCCATGACGTCGTGATAGTCATAGTGGTGGTGGTGGTGGTGCGTGCTTGCGGTGACGACTTGCTGCTGCTGCATTTGCTGCTGCTGCTGCTGCAATTGCTGTTGCTGCTGTTGCTGCTGCTGCTGCTGCTGGTGCTGCTGTTGAAGGAGCTGCTGTTGGTGAAACTGAAGTTGGTGCTGTTGCAGTTGTTGCAGAGGTTGTTGTTGTTGCTGTTGCGGCTGATAGTGCTGCGGCTGCGACTGCTGTTGCAGGTACGGGGCTTGCGTGGGCACGAGCTGCTGCTGGGGTCCGCCACTGCCGCCACCTCCGCGCGGTAAGCCGAGTTGCTGCATCGAGTGATGTGCAACAGGATGATGCAGCGGAAGTGGCGCGGCCAGTTGCATCATCTGCTGCTGCTGCTGGTTGTGTTGCTGCTGCTGTTGCTGTTGCTGTTGCTGCTGCTGCTGCTGTTGTTGCAGACCTCCGAGGGGTTGCTGCATATACAACCCTCCGCCTCCTGCTCCCGCAAACAAATCGTTTGCCTGCTGCTGCTGGTGATGCAATTGCTGCTGCTGCTGCTGCTGCTGTTGGAGCTGCTGGTGCTGGAGAAAGTAGGACTCGGCCGGCGGGGCTCCCTGCGGCGGGGCAAACCCATAGTGCGGGAAGCCGGGGGCTGCGTACACTGGCACGAACCCTGGATCACTCATTACCAAAAGAAATGGACGCCATTTCGCCGGCGTCACCGAATCCTCGAGAGGACACTTCGTTGGTTGTCCGTCACTGTGCCATTAAGGGCCTCCAGGCAGGTACGTGCTTTTGTTTGCTTTAATGCAGCAACCTCATTGCATTTTTCTTTTTTTTTAAATAGGGAGCCTGATTGGCGCTGGAATCGGTCTGCCCGTGGCTTTGTTTTGGCAAAAGACCTGGGCGCCATCGCAGGTCCTCTCGACGATGGGACGATACAGCTTCATTGCGTCGGTAACAGAATACCGCGAAACAATTTTTGCTCTTGACCCGTCCGATTCTTCGTTGACCAGGGTCTTGGAGGCATTGTGATGACAGGCGTTGCAGTCTACATGACGTCCAGTTCGACCGAGGAGAGAAACCACGATCGCGCCTACAGACTGCGCTGGAACTACAACCAGAACCGAGTCGACATGTACTCTGGCGTGGGTGGTGCCATTGGTGGGATTGGCGGCGCACTGCTGACAAAGTCGGTTCTCGGATTCACTCGCGGAGGTGCGCTTGGTTTGGCTGCTGCAGTCCTCGTCCACGCCTCTACCATTGTGCCTCCCAAAGACATACCCGAGGGTTATCATTGAAATAATTCTTGTACTGACAGAAAATATGAAAACAAAAATTTTGGAAAACAACCACAAACTAAAAAATCATAACAAACCAAAAAAAAAAAAAAAGAAAGGAGAGAAATGACAAAAAGGAAATTGTAACGTTTACTTGACACCGCCAAAGACAGCGTTGTATCGGGCAATCGAGGGACCGACCTCCTCGTACTGTGCCTTGGTGTGGCAGACCGAGTAGAACTCGTTCTAAAAAAGAAAAAAAAAAAATTTAGAACTGCTGTTCAAAAATATTTTTTTTTTTTTTTTTTTTTTTTTTTTGTTGTTGTTATTACCGTCGAGGCAAGCATGCTGCCACCGAACCAGACAGCGTAACGCTGCATCTTGTGCGAAATGACGTTGACGTCGAGAGGAACGGCCTTGATGCGACCGTTGCTCAGCTTCTCGCTGATCTGGATGCGCGCATCGACAGCCTTCTTGACATCACGCTGGAGACGACGGCCAAAGTCCTTGAACATGGTCGAGCCACCCGACAGGACAATGTTCTGTTTTGTTTTTGTTTTCTTTCAGTTCAAGACATCACGAAAAGAACTGCCCTCCTCACCTTGTAGAGACCACGGCGGGTATCGATAGGCGAGTTCTGGATGACGGTGTCGACGACCTCGGGGAGGGGGGTGAGGAAGTCGGATGAGGCGATCTCGGGATTGAAGAAAATCTCCGGACCGAGGAAACGCTCGTAGCCGATATCGACGCTGTAGGGCTTCTTGGTGATGGCGTCGTTGAATTGCTGGGTCTTGAACCACTTGGAGGGCTCGCTGTCGTACTTGTTGAACTCCTTGACAATGTCGGGGCAAACATAGCTGTACAGCTCCTTGATGCGCTTGGCGACCTAACAAAAAGTGAGTACTTTGTTTAG